>ULWD01046943.1_pt1 | contig 10915 bp, 10 predicted proteins | sample 1960011 | NCBI WGS metagenome assembly ULWD01 (sample SAMEA4835803, study PRJEB28245) | human gut metagenome | biome: gut microbiome; material: fecal sample | place: Denmark | collected 2008 | reverse complement strand
TTGAATAATCCTAATATGCTTGTGGGAACAGTTTTTCCGTTTAATTTTTATAAAGAATACGATAGCATAGGATACTGCACTGCAAATTATTCAAAAACTTTCCCTAAAAAAATGGAATATATTAAGGACAAAAATTTAATTATAGCAACCTATGACATGGACAAACGTATTTTGAAATCTTATATTAACTGGAACGGCAGAAGACGTCATTATTTCTTAAATCTTACAGGCTTAAACGCAAAAGATTTGGGGTACAAATACGGTTATGCCATTGATTTGAAAAATATTGAAATGACCGAACCTGTAAATATTTCTACTGATATTCACATGTTCAGAGATTTCGTTCATGTAGGCGCAAGCTGCGGTGTGCCTGGAGGTTGTAACAATATTTCTCCGCATCAGACTGAACTTGATTACAGATTATTACATCTGCCTGCCGAGATGACAATAAAGCTTTGGAAAGAAAAACCAATGAACCCATACATGAAAGCAGACGTATATTATAGAATAAGATTCGAAAAAATTTAAAGAATAAAAAAAACAACCTCTCCCGATGAGAAAGGTTGTTTTTTAGTTTTTTGTTTGCTTAATGCATTAATCAAAAACGTAGTCAATGATAGCAGCTTCTCTAGCACGTTTGATTGCTGTAGCAATCATTCTTTGGTGTTTAGAGCAGTTACCTGTAATTCTGCGAGGAATAATTTTTCCTGCTTCTGTCAAGTATCTTTTCAATTTTGCTGCATCTTTGTAATCAATTGCTTCTACTTTGTCTGCACAAAGACTGCAATTTTTACGTTTTTTCTTGTCATCGTTGTTTTGTCTTGCCATTTTTCTAAATCAGCCTTTCTAGCCCTTTTTTATCTACATTATTATTTTTTTGTGTTCCCAAAATGATTTGTTTAACCATTTTGCTCATCAACGGATAACGAACATTTTCATTTTGTCTGTATAATCCGTTAATTAAACCGTTATTACCTTTTCTTAAGTCAGGTAAGTAAGGGTGAGTTTTTTGTCTTAATTTATGAACATTTTCTATTGCTTTTGCAACTTTAGCCTGTTCAATTTTTGTTATATGCGCCATATTTGGGGTTCCTTTCAATGTATGTGTCTTTTAAAGCTCTCCCAAATATTTAAACATTTACTTGCGCTCATACCTTTGCCCGGCTGTTGTACCCGCCTCTCATTAAACGGTACCGTTCACACCAATAACGAAAACTCAATGTTTACGTTGATTGTTGTTCAACTCTCCTTGCAGTCGTACCTTTGCTCGGCTGGTTTAGAACGGAATTTCGTCCTCGTTAATCAATTCATTTGATATATCATCTGATTCAAATTTAACGATTTCTTCTGTTCCGAATTTTGAATCAGAAACTGCCATAGCACCTTCACCAAGTTTTTCGATAGTGTTAGCATCGATTTCAAATATTCTTTTTTCAGAACCGTCATCCATTTTTACCGCAGCTGTTTGAAGTCTGCCTTCAACCAACACACGTTCGCCTTTAGAAATTGAAGATACGATTTCATCAAGAGCATTTCTTCTTGAGATTACCCTGATAAGAGTTTCTTCTCTTTCTCCGATATTAAGAACAAACGCAGATACCGCAATATTGTTTTGTGTAAAACGTTTTTCCGGTGCTCTGTATACTGTTCCTGTTACTACTGATTTTGCAAGTGACATTTTTTCTTCTTTCTTTTATTAAAGTAAATTAAACGTTTGCTGTTTTTGAAGCTTCAAGAAGCATTGTTCTTAAAACATCATCATTCAATTTTAGTTGACGTCTGAATTCAGCAACTTTTTCTTCAGGCAAGCTGATTAAAGAAACTACGAAAAATCCGTCTCTGAAATTTTCGATTTCATAAGCTAATTTTTTTCTGCCTGATTTGTCTGTAGATTCAACTTTGCCGCCGAAATCAGCAACTGATTTACCTAATGCTTCAACTGCTTTATCTACTTCTTCTGCATCTAAATTTGGTTTAAATACAGTTAATAATTCATAAGTTTTCATTTACTAATTCTCCTTCGTTTTTAGTGTATGAAATAATGTTAACATGAAAATACACGCAATTACAATATATACTCTGCAAAAAAGCTGTAGTTAGCAGAGCCTATTAGGAAAATATCCTGCTGTGTATCTTCCTTAGAGCCTTGCCATTCAACGAATACAGGGCCGCCGAGAAGATTTACCTTAACTTTTTGTTCTGTTAAGTTATTTAAAACGCAGGCTACAACACTGGCACATGCACCTGTTCCGCAAGCCAAAGTTATTCCGCAGCCTCGCTCGTATACACGCATATCAATTTCCATTCTTGATTTTACTTTTACAAACTCTGTGTTGGTTTTTTCAGGGAAATATTCGTGCTTTTCGATTAGAGGACCGTATTTTTCAGCCAATTCCATAGGATTTTCATCAGTAAATATTACACAATGCGGATTCCCCATTGAAACAGGTGTTATTTCAAATTCTCTATCAAGAACGTTAATTTTTCTTTCACCCCAGAATGGAATTTTTTTATCTTCAAGAATTGGTTTGCCCATATTAACTTTTACAAGGTTGTTATCCAAAAGTTCGGGTTTAATAACTCCTGCAAGGGTTTGCACACTGAAAGCTTTTTTATCAACAAGTTTGTTATCGTATGCATATTTTGCAAAGCATCTCATGCCGTTTCCGCACATTTGAGCTGTTGAGCCGTCTGAATTATAAAAATACCAGCCCAAATCAGTTTCTTTTGTATCGGTTTTCGGTATAATCATTCCGTCAGCACCTACGCCAAAATTTCTGTTGCATACCTTTTTTGCCAAATCATTCATTTTCATGCCTGTTTTCTCGTACTCGGCATAATCTATAATTACGAAATCATTTCCGCATCCCTGCATTTTAGTTAATTTTATAGTTTTCATACTTAACCTCTTTTTTTATTAATTATATAATAAAAAAAACTTAACAAATTTTTTCCGACAAAAGCCTTTTAAGCTTATCACAATCAAAATCAAGATTTGACGAAATATGCAAAAGAGAATATGCAGTAGGATCAAATACAGGGTGACGAAGACCGAAAAATAAAGTTATGCCTGTTGAAATACATCCTAGAACTTTTCCGACCGCAAGAGGAAGACATATTGTTTTAAAACTCCTTTCAGGAAAATGTTTTGAGGCAACTTCATTATAATAATCGTCTATAGTTATTACTCTTTCATCAATCAGATTTATTGCCTCACCGTCAAATTTATGCGTTAAAGCGCATTGTAATGCAGCTTCGCAAACGGTCTTAACATTAACCACAGGCCATCTGTTTTTACCTTTCCACTTGCCGAAATGAACAATGAACTGTGAATATTTTAAGAAATTAACAACACGCTTTTCAAGTGTTTTATCGTTTTCACCATAGACGGCAGCAGGGCGGAGAATTACGTATTTTGATTTATTTAAATTTTCATTTAACCACAATTCTGACTTGATTTTGTATTTAGGATACGGATTTTTTGCAGATAAATCTAACGGAAGCTCGTCTTCATTCTCACCGAAAAAATCTTTAATTCCGTAAACATCCGTAGAAGAAAAATAAATAATTTTTTCTTTCGGAATATTTACCAGATATTTTATTGGTTCAAAATTAATTTCTCTTGCTTCTCTGTCTGAAACCGTATCAACTGCAATGCCTGCGATATGAACCAATATGTCCGGCTGAAAGCTGCCAAGAGCAGAAGCAACAGATTTCCTGCTTCTTATATCTGCAATGATTATTTTTACATTATGCATTTCAATTAATTCTTTTGGAATGCTTTTATGAACAATTGCATGGACTTCAAAACCTGCATTCAAAAACGTCTTTACAGCATTAAGCCCGATAAAGCCGCCTGCTCCGGTTATTAAAACAGATTTATTTGATGACATCGTATTTCCTGCCTATGTTTTTTAATATTTCTATGGCATTATCAATTTGTTTGAAGGATAATTCTTTCATTGCACATAATCTGAGTCTGCACTCTTTACGTCTTACGGCAGGATATGTGACAATATTTGTGTAAAGTCCGTTGGTTCTCAGTTCTGAGTGGATTTTGAAAAGTTTTTCCTCATCATATATCATTACAGGTATAATTGCTGATTGGGTATGTGCTACATCAAAACCTGCTTCAACAAGCTTCGATTTCAAATAGTTTATTTTTTTCCATAATACATCCCTGCCTGCTTTATCTGATTGGAAAAGTTTGAAAACTTCGTTCAAACCGCCTGCAACCGATGCCGGAAGTCCTGTTGAAAAGAAATATGTTCTTGCATAAAGTCTTAAATACTGAATTATATCGGCTGAAGCAGCGCAATATCCTCCAAGCCCTCCCGGAGATTTGCTTAGCATTCCTACATTGAGGTCTACTTTATCCATAACATTGTAATATTCAGCAGAACCTTTTCCTGTAGGTCCAACTATACCAAGACCATGGGCATCATCAACCATAACTCTGCAATTGTATTCCTTAGCAAGTTGAGTGATAACATCAAGTTTTGCAATATCACCATCCATTGAAAATACTCCGTCAGTAATTATTAACCTGCCTGATTGTTCATCAGGAATTTTTTTCAAAATTCTTTCAAGCCCTCTCATATCAGAATGCGGAAATACTTTTATATCCGCACCTGATAATCTGCATCCGTCAAAGATTGAAGCGTGGTTTGCGCTGTCATTAATTATTACGTCACCCTCATTACATATAGCAGAGATTACGCCGATATTCGTACCGTACCCGCTTGGAAATACTATAGCATCATCTGTGCCGTAAAAATCTGCAATACGGCCTTCCAATTCTTTGTGAATATCTGTTATTCCCACATAATTTGATACAGCACCCATACCGTATCCGAACTTATCTAAAGCCTTTCTTGATGCTTCCATGACTTTAGGATGTGTCGAAAGATTTAAATAAGAATTAGAACCCAGCATTATGACAGAATGAACATCGCCTGATTTTTCTTTTATCGGGTATTCTCCCATAACTTTATCCATTGCAAGCATACCCAAGCCTTCATTTCCTGTTAATACTCCACTATGTAATATTTCGCTTACTTTTTCTGCTTTGGAAAATAAGTCCTCTCCTGCTTCTGTTTTCAAAAAATTTTCAAACTTATTATTTTCTTTTATTTTTTGCGCTTCTACCACATTCATTCTCCCTATGTAAAATAACTTCGTAAACATTTTGGGTTTGTTTATGACTTAAATCAATTACATTGTTTTTAACCAACCTGCTAATATTTTTTTCTTTAAAATTTATATATATACTTTAAGGTACTTTTCAATTTTTGCGCAAAGGTATATAATAATTATGTTTATCAAGAAGCAATTTACGTGTTGAGCAAAAAAACTTAATAACATATGTAAGTAGAGCCTGCTTGAGACTGTAGGTTTTATTAACATAATCTACAGCAAGAATATTTTAAAACAGGCTTAACTGTTCAGAATTATCTTTTTCTTCATAGACTTTTTCAAATCTGCTTAATTTTAAAAGTTCATCCTTAATTTTTTCCAAAAAAGGTGATACAGGAAGATTTTTGTATGTCCCGAGCCATTTGCGCCTGTTTGCATGAGTTAAGAACAAACGTTCTTTTGCCCTTGTCATTCCGACATACAAAAGACGTCGTTCTTCTTCAATATCTTCAGGCTCTTTAGAACGATATAAAGGCAAAATATCATTTTCCAGACCAACAATAAATACGCATTTGAACTCCAAACCTTTTGCAGAGTGAAGTGTCATTAATGTTATTTTGTCAGACCTCTTATCAAGAGTATCAGCTTCTGTAAGGAATGAAATTTCATGAATAAACCCGTTTTTGTCATTATGATTTGCAGCAAGATTTAGAAGATATTTAAGGATATATTCATCAACTTCTTTTGCAAGTTCATTGTAAGAAGATTTAACCTGCTCGCTCACCATTTCGTTATCATTAAGATTATTTAAAAAATTCCTTATAGGTTTCTTTTCGCAAAGCAAGTCGTTTGAAAGATTTACATACGGCATACCTGTTCTTTTGATTGCTTCAATAATAGGCGGCAGCTGCGAAGATGTTCTATAAAGAATTGCAAAATCAGAAAAAGAATAATTACACTCATCACCTTCCGACCTTTGTGAATCCAATGAGAAAAAGCTGTGACCTCCTATAAGACTTTCGATAGTGCTTGCGACAAATTCAGCTTCTGCCTTATCAGTAGGTGCTGTATGAATTGTAATTTTTTCATGCGATTTATCATACATTGAAACAATATTAAAAGAGTTAATCATCTGATTAGAGGCATCAACAATTGAATTTGTTGAACGATAATTGTTTTTCAAATTGATGATTTGGGCATCAGGATAATCTTCCGTAAAATTATTGAAAAATTTCGCATCTCCCCCTCTAAACCCATAGATAGCCTGATTTGGATCACCTATTACAAATATATTTCCGTTATCGGGTACAAGTAAACGTATTAATTTATACTGGTTTTCGTCAATATCCTGATATTCATCCACAAATGTGTATTTAAAACGGTTTCTGTATATATTTAAAATATTTTCATCTTCTGATAAAAGTTTCACAGAAAGAAGAATTAAGTCATCAAAGCCTAATGCTTTTTCAAGTATAATTTCATCCTTGCATAAAGATTTTTCCTGCTCGCTCATTACAATAAAATCTTTACTAAGTCCTGCTTTTTCATAATTTTCTTTTAAAATTGAAAAACACAGAGAATGGAATGTATGAATATTTACTGATTTTGCATTGCCGTTTAAACGTTTCGCCAGCCTTTCACGCATTTCCTGTGCGGCTTTACGTGTGAAAGTTATTGCAAGACAGTTTTGCGGTGCAATATTTTTGTTATTAATTAAATGAACTATTCTTTGGGTTAGAACGGTTGTCTTGCCGGAACCCGGACCTGCAACAATTAACAGTTGATTTTTCTCATTAACCACAGCGCTTTGCTGGAATTCATCAAGTCCATGTTTTACATGCTTTTCTTCATTAACTTTTTCGCAATCATTGCTGTTAGTATTTGCAATAATGTTAATCGCAGATTTTTCGAGTAATGTTTTTACATCATCCTGAGGTATATCTATATCAAGTTTTAGGTTTACGAAGTTTTTTTTTACCAGTTCATTATCTTCAAATAGTCTGATTACTCCGTATTCTCCATCGTAACCGGCGTGTTTTATAACCTTTCCTTCCCTCAGCCTGGAAATCCCTTCACCAAGCAAAGTTGAAGCCTTTGATATTTCATCAGTCGGTATATCCTGCAAAATTGCAAGTTCGGAACCAAATCTGTAAACAAGTCTTTCATACTCACATACTGCTGATTTACTTTGAGGTCCTACCTGCATAATTTCTGAAATAATTTCCTGTAAAGGAACAAGGCTAAAAACCTCACCCGCTGTTGCAGGAGGAGTAATAATTTCTTTTCTGTCCGAAAGTTCGTTAACCCTGTAAGAAACACCTATTGTCACAGGCTTTCCGCAAACAGGACAAATTCCGTTAAGTTTTTTGGTTTCTTCGGGAGTAAGACATACGTTACATTTTCTATGACCGTCTTCGTGATATTTACCTTCTTCAGGGAAAAACTCAACTGTTCCAACATAGCCTTCCCCTGTTTTAAGAGCATGCATAAGGCTGTAATAATCAGGGTTGTGATTAAAAACAGTCGCTTCCCTTGCAAGTTTTGACGGAGAATGCGCATCAGAATTTGATACAAGCCTGTATTTATCAAGCTTTGACACATGCCAGTTCATTTGCGGATCAGATGACAATCCTGTTTCTACTGCAAAAATATGCTCTGATAAATCCTCATAACATTCTTCAATAGAATCAAATCCTGATTTTGAACCTAAAACCGAAAACCATGGAGTCCAAATATGTGCAGGAATTATAAATGAATTTTCACCTGATTCAAGTACAGTTTCAAGCAAATTTCTTGAATCCAACCCGAGTATCGGGCGGCCGTCTGACTTGATGTTTCCGATTGCCCCGAGTTTTTCACGAAATACGTGAGCTGTTTCAATATTAGGAACAAACACGACATGATGAACTTTTCTTGTCTTATCGCCTTTTTTATAAATTGTCGAAATTTCAACAGATAACAAAAATTTCACAGGGTTTTCACCTAACTGCAATTCTTTTTCGATATCTGGTCTAAGTCTGTAAACGCCCTCTCCTGCAGGAACAAGTTTATCTTTAATTTCATTAAACCACGCAGGATGAGTAAAATCACCCGTTGATATAAGACTTAAGCCTTTCTTCTTTGCCCAGAGTGCAAGTTCCTCCAAATTACAGCTTTTACTTGTTGCTCTGGAATATTTTGAGTGTATGTGCAAATCTGTATAATATAGCATTCTTAACCCTTTCAGCAGTGTAATTATAACAAAAAAAGATTAATTCAAACAGTTATTTTTAGGAACAAACATTTTAGACATATCTGCACCTTCATGCTCAAGAAGTTTGACCTTAATATCTATACCCCCTGCATAGCCAGTTAAACTTCCGTTTGTACCGATAACTCTATGACAAGGAATAATAATAGAAACTGGGTTTTTCCCGACAGCTCCGCCTACAGCCTGTGCAGACATAGCAGATTTATTCATAATCTTTGCAATTTTTTTTGCTATCTCACCGTATGTGGTAACTTCTCCGTAAGGAATTTCACAAAGAATTTTCCAGACAGCCTGCCTGAATTCATTGCCTATTGGTGCAAGGGGTAATTCTTTAATATCAGGTTTTTGTTTTGCAAAATACCTGTCAAGCCAGTTTTTTGCATCTTTAAAAACTTGAAGATTAACGTTTTCAATCATTTTTTCCTGAACAGAAGCCGCAAAATATTTCTGTCCTTCAAGCCATACACCGATAAGATATTCACCGCAGCTTGCAAGCGTCATTTTTCCTAAAGGCGAATTATACTCTGTTTTATAAATCATTCTTACCCCTTATATTTTCATAATAATAACATAAATTATTTAAAAAAAAATTAACATCTTGACTAAATCAAACGATTGTTTTATAATATAAAGCATGGAAAAGATTTTAGATAAAAATTCAAAACAAAGAATACTTGATACAGCAATAAAACTATTTGCACAAAAGAGTTTTGAAGCTGTGAGCACAAGAGAAATATGCAAAAATGCAAATGTAAATTTATGCATGATTTCTTACTATTTTGGCGGCAAACAGGAATTGTATGATGCTATCATTGATGATTTGATAGAAAAACAATCGCAATATGCAAAAAGTTTTATGAATATTTCTGTTGATCCCAAAACTTTAACAAAACAAGAACAAATAAATTTGCTGATGAATATATTAGACAAATTTATTGATTTCTTTTATTCAAACATTTCAAGCGATTTAATAGTTTTATTGTTAAAAGAACAGCAAAATCAAAATTTTAAATTCAATTCGCCTGTGTTTGATTATTTTCGCAAAGTAGTTGCAAGCATTTTTAATATAGATGAAAACAGTAAAGAAGCAATATATCAGACGCTTTTCATCATTTCACAAATAAATTCGCCCAAAATTCTTCCTGCATTTTCACTTCGCCTGCTCGGGCAAGACACATTTACTCAAGAAGATATTAAAATTATAAGAAATAATATAAAATTTTACATAAATCTGATTTTAAAGGAGAAAGGCATTGTTTAAAAAAGTCATATTAATTTTAGCAATATCACTTTTAACAAATAGTGCTTTTGCTGTTGATAAAAAAGAACTCAATCCTGAATTCTTTAGCAGATTTAATGATGAATGTCTTGTATATTATATAAATCAGACTTTAGAAAATAATCACAGTGCAAAACAGGCAACAAACTCCGTAGAACAATACAGACAACAGGTAAAATATTCTCTGGGAAAAGAACTGCCTTCATTCAGCGTAAGCGCAAATTATCTGGGAGTACATGTACCCAAGCTTGATAACTTTGAGTTAAAACAGAACGCTTTCATACTGCCTTTTATAGTAAACTATGAAGCTGACTTCCTTTTAAAAAATCGTGACAAGACAAGAAGCATAAAAAAAGCTTATGAAGCAAGTAAATTTGAAGAAAAAGCAGTATATATTGCCTTGTTATCAGATGTTGCAACTGTTTACACAAATATTTTACAGTATGATACCCTTCTTGGACTTGCACAGGAAAAGATTGATATTTATATTAATCTTTTAAATTCAGATACAAGAAAATATAAGCGAGGAATAATAAATACAACACAGCTTAACAACACAAAGAAAAATCTTGAAACTGCAAAAAACGAATATGAAAATCTAAAAAAACAGCAGGAAGTTTTACTTATGCAATTGGCTGTTTTGTCAGGTATTTCTCCTGATAAAAACATCACATTGCAAAGAGGAAATCTTGAAACAATTGAATATAAAGGAACTTTGCCTTGCGAAATTCCGTCTGATGTAATTTTTTCAAGACCTGATGTTATGTCTGCGGAAGCACAATTAGAAAAAGCTAAGATTGATATAAGGGTTGCAAGAAAAGAGTTCCTGCCAAACTTTAATATTACCGGAATATGGATTTTTAACACTATTGCTCCCGGCTCTTTTTTCAGCTGGGAATCTTCACTTGCAGCAATTCTTGCAGGTGCAACGCAAGATATCTTCATGGGCGGAAGAAAAATAGCTAACTTAAAAATTCAAAAAGCAAAGTATGAAGAACTTTTTGAAAAATACCGACAAACAGATTTAGAAGCCGTAAAAGAAGTAAATACAGCACTTTGTTTCATAAAACACGACACAGAAATTGATAATATTACAATCAAAAAATTAAACTATGAGTATAAAAATTTAAGTTCCTCAAAACACAAATTTAATCAAGGAGTAATATCACAGCCTGAGTATTTAAATGATTTAACGAGATTTATAAGTTTGCAAAATGATACAGTTAATACAAAAACGCAAAGACTGATAA
>ULWD01045057.1_pt1 | contig 11068 bp, 8 predicted proteins | sample 1960011 | NCBI WGS metagenome assembly ULWD01 (sample SAMEA4835803, study PRJEB28245) | human gut metagenome | biome: gut microbiome; material: fecal sample | place: Denmark | collected 2008 | reverse complement strand
GTTCACTTGGCGAACCAAAGGTGAGTCTAGTGAAGCTTGTTTGGGAGTGAGCAGGCTCCTTTTGCGAAGCAAAACTTCAAATGGGCCTGCGAATAGTTGCTGGAACGAGGTACGAGTGAACAGTAACTAAAATAAGATGAGGTGACAGACATGGCAAAAACGGAAGAGGAAATTTGCAAAGAATGTAAGGGAAACTGCTGCAGGTCCATGGGATGCTCTCTTTCTCCGGAGGATATGATCCGTGGAATCCGGGCATGGAAGGAAATATCCGGAGCAGAGCGGATGCAGCACAGAAAGATAGAAGAAGCAAAAACAGAGGAAGCAAAAACAGAGGAAATCATGTCAGAAAAAGAGCCTGATACTGAAGAGATCGAGAACTGGCTGATGAACAGCAGTTGCGCGTTGGATTCCTTTGGGTATCCGGGAGGGAGTCTGCTTTATGTGCGGATGCGTCATAAGTGCTTTACCTTTATCGGAGTCGATGCCATGGGAGAATGTGCGGCATTGACGGATACAGGATGCCTGTTATCCTATGAGGATCGTCCCAAGGGAGGACGGATGCTGATTGCACGTGAGGATCATCGCTGCACCCAGGAATACACTAGGGAGATGATGGTGGAGGACTGGATGCCTTATCAGGAACAGCTTAAGCAGATCTGGAAAAAGTGGTATGAGAGGTTTATGCAGGATGGGACATTTGACCGTTGCGAGGAAGAATATATGAAGCTTCAGAGAACACGCAGGGAGCAGATGATGGCTTCCATGCAGGGTTGATAGAGGATAGAGGAAAATGTATGCTCAAGGTTTCACATATTAAGAAAAAGTATGGAAAAAGAATCCTATTGGATGATATCTCACTGGAAGCTGAGTGCGGACAGTGCCTTGCTCTTGCAGGAAAAAACGGCTGTGGCAAGACAACACTGATGCAGATTCTGGCAGGAGCCATCCGGCCTGATGCTGGAGAAATTTCCTTTTTCGGAAAGAATCCACTGCAGAAGCGCACATACTTCCGGAAGTATGTGGGATATGTTCCGCAGGAACCACCGCTTATTGAGGAGCTTACCGTGAAGGATAATCTGAAGCTATGGGGTGTCTGGCAGTCGGAGCACCGGGAATTGCTGCTTTCCTCCTTTGAACTGGAGGAACTGCTGAAAACAGAAGTCCGGAAACTGTCGGGAGGAATGAAGCGACGATTATCGATTGCCTGCGCACTGGCACAGTGGCCGCCGATTCTGCTGTTGGATGAGCCGACAACAGCACTTGATTTATATTATAAGGATAACATTCAGCAATGGCTGATGCAGTATCGGAGCATGAATGGAATTGTGCTGCTGACTTCGCATGATGAAAACGAAATTCTTTCCTGTGACCGCTGTCTGATTATGAAGCAGGGGAAGCTCACAGAGCTTATGGGAGAAGATTTGACCATAGAGGAAATCAGAAAAGAAATCATAACACCGGATAAGTAAGGGTGAAGGGAGAAGAAAAATGCCGAAATTTGATCCAATGACAGGAGAACTCATTACAGAGGAAACAGACGGAAAAGGAACTGCATCTATATCAGAAAACCAGACAGATATTGGGCAGACAACAGAACAAACCGGAAAACAGTTTGTGCCAAGGTTTGATCCGATGACGGGACAGCCAATTCATATAGAACAATCGCAGCCACAGACTCAATCACAGTTCCAACGGCAGCTCCAGTCTGAATCACAGTCCCAATCGCAGCCGCAGTTTCAGCCACAGTCCCAGTTTCAGCCGCGGCCTCAATCTCAGGAACCGAAGAAGTCACACAAGATGGCAATCATCGTTTCGATTATTGTTGGAGTAGTGGCTTTGCTTGGAATTCTTGCTTTTGTATTAGCAGCAGTGCTGCTTTCCAATCCGAGAACAGCTGTGGAAAAAGCATGTGCAAAGACCTTTTCAGAGGGCGGATATTTATATGATACATGCAGGGATTTTCAAGGATTTGAAAAAGATTACACGGTTACGTCCAACATCAAGATTGCGATGCAAAGTGAATATTCTGACGGCTCAATCATATTGTACACGCAGCTGGGAGTAGATGGAAAAGACAAACAGCTTGCCGGAACGATGGCATATAACAGCGCATGGATTAATATTCCTGAAATCGAATATAAGCTGCAGATTGATGCGAATGAGGTTCGTCTTCAGATCCCATCGGTAGACAGCCATGTGTTTACTTATAATTATACAGAGGAAAAGCATGGATATCTGACAGAAATAGCCTCTGCGGAGGATCTTCAGGCGATTGATGATGTTCTGAAAATGATTTATTCCAGTGAATCATCGGGCGATATCAAAAATACAGAGTCTGCTGTGAAGCTGATGAACTGGTACCGTTCCCTGAAGGTGGAAAAATCAGATGCAGGGCAGTTTGAAGTGGATGGAAATATCCGGAAGTGCAAGGGATATGCGATTTTGGTGACACGGGAGGATATGAACCGGTTCAGGGAGATTTATCAGGAATATGTCGAGACCGCGATGACAGATCGGCTGCATGCGCTTGGAATGTCCGCAGAGGAATACACGGAGCAGATATTTGCAGATATTCAGGATATAGAGGACGCAACGATCCGGTTTTATGTGTATCAAAAGGAGCTGGCCTGTGTGGAGCTTGAAGCTGCAGGGGATATTTATCAGGTGATTTTCCATGGTGGGGACTATCGGACGCAGAATATGGAGATACTTGTGAACGGTGCTGTAGTATGCACAATCGAAGGAACGCTTGCAGGAGATGAGGAAAGCATTACAGTGGATCTTTCGGGAAACCATGTCGAGGTGACATACAACCGGAGTACAGAAGCTTATGACATTAAATCGGAAAATACTTATGAAAAGATTGAAATGAACGGAAGCCTTTCCGTTGGAAGCAAGGAGATCAGACTGACTGTGGATCAGTTTGCCCTGGAGGGAGAGGCGGATTATACCCTAAGTGGGGATATTGCTGTAACTAAGGGTGCGGTCATTGACACAATGAAGGGGGAAGCCTTTGATATTGGAAATGCCAGTGAAGCGGAGTATGATGAGTTATTTGATGATCTGAATCAGTTGCTTTATGGATTATTGGGATACTAAAAGGAAACCGGATGAAAACGTGGATTGCTTTTTTCATAGTGGAATGTAAAAGAACAGGGAAGACACTGTTAAAGTCCATAGGGAGCTTTTGTGCCTGCCTGCTTCTGACGGCGGTATTGGTAGCGGCATTCAGCGCGATCATGCAGAATGCACAGGTGTTTCAGAAGGTGAATATTGGCATTGCAATTCCGGAGGGAGAGAGTATCAGCCGTCTGGCAACACAGTATATTTCCTCTATGGACAGTGTCCGTTCGGTCTGTGATTTTTATTATCTGGATGAACAGGAGGCTGTGGAGCAGTTAAAGCAGGGAACCCTTCAGGCGGTAGTTTTGCTGCCTGAGGGCTTTTATCATGATGTGCAGGTAGGGATCAATCCGCCTGCACAGATTTATTTTCCGAAGGATGCTGCGCAGAACACACAGGTATTTGAAGAACTGGTGACTGCAGGAGTATCCTTTTTACAGACCGCAGAAGCGGGCGTGTATGCGGCATTGGACACGGCTTCTTATTATGGTGTCGAATTACAGGGCGCGGGGCTGGGCGATACGATTGCCTATCTGTTTGCCCATCAGATGTTGAAAAGAGACAGCGTATATTCTGCCAAAATGCTCTCGACTATGGGAAATCTATCGGTTGCGGAGTATTATTACGCAGCAGGCCTTGTGATTCTGCTTATGATGTGTGGGATCCAGTTTGGATTTTTATATGGAAAGCGGAACAGATCCGTGGAGGATAAACTGAAAATCCGTGGCGTAGGAAGTATCCGACAGTCCGTCGTTAAGATTCTGGTAATGACAGAGTTTTTGTATGTGACAGGACTCCTGTATTACTTTGCGGGAATCGGCGTTGCCGGTTGGACCAAAACGTATTTCGTATTTTATCAGGGGACAACATGGTATGCCCTGTTGCTCTTGTGTCTTGGAATAGCGATTTATTTTCATGTGTTGTATGAGCTTTCAGGCAGCAGCTCACAGGCAGCAGTATTTGTTTTTGCAGTAAATGTAATTACAATCTGTGGAGCCGGTGTACTGATTCCGGAGGCTTATCTGGGAAAAGAGATTGCCGGAATCAGCCGTTTTCTGCCGATGAAGTACTGGAATGTATATGCGGCAGGAATGCTGGAAGGAGAGTTATTCAAAGAAGCGGTAACCGGAACGGTATTTTTCCTGTTTGTTGGAATGGTGGCAGGGATGCTTCTTTCCTGGAGAAATGAAAAGAGCGGGCAGCAGTCACATAACGATATCCGATCTTGTATGCATGCCCATACAGGTATATGCGAAAACATAAAAAAAGTCCCAATGGGATTTGTTTATTATAAGCTTCAACTGAAATTATGGCTGAAACACAGAATCTGCTGGCTTCAAATACTGTTTCTGGTACTGCTTCTTCTGGTGATTGGAGGTATCCATATCCCGGATACAAAAAACAGCAGTATCGGACTCGCAGGCGTGACATCCGGTATTACGCAGACCATCGCGGACCGTCTGATGCAAAAGAGGGATGTGTATCAATTTACCACTTATGAAGGCGCGGAAGAGCTGGAACAGGCGGTAGAGGCAGGAGAGCTGGAATGCGGATTTGTGTTTGACAAAGAATTTGCAAAGCAATACGAAGAAGGTTCATTTACAGACAGCATTACTTATGTCTATACTCCTTTTACAACGAAGGGGATGGCGGTACGAGAGACTGTATATGGAACTGTTCTGGAGCTTTATGGAGAAAAGCTTTTGCAGCAGAATCAGGAAACAATTGTCGGACAGAGCTCCGAAGAGATTTCAGCAATGCTGGCAGATCGGTATGAATATTATTTGAACAGTGATGCGATTTTCCATACAGAAGTGATTTATGTGGAAACGGATGCCGGAATGGAGAGTGACTTAAGAAGAGCAGAGCCCGGCTCCGACGGGCAGAATGGAGACGCAGACTGGCCGGAAAACGGGAAACCGAACCACAATCAAAACCACAATCAAAATAGTAATCAAAATAGTAATCAAAACCGCAATCAAAACAGAATTGCAGGTCAGCCGGCTGATATGGAAAAATTGATTCGTGGTGTGATTTCCTGCATGATTTTTCTGACGGTTTATCTGTCAGGAGCGTCCTGTAAGGAAGAGAAAAATCAGCATTTCCTGTCAATATTGGAGAAAGGAAAACGCCGCAGCTATGAGTGTGCCGGAATGCTGGCAGCAGCAACACCGATGATACTTGTCGGGACAGGCTTATCCTGCTTAACCATATTGCAGTCGGAGATGCTGGATGCGGCGAGTGGAGCAGGATTTGTAACCGCAACGGGAATTGGAATGGTAATTGTAACAGAGATTTTGCAGATGCTTTTGCTCATTGTGGTATCCATTTTATTTACTGCGTGTACGATGTGTATATGGAAAAAAGATATGGGAATGTTATCGGCACTTCCCGTGCTTATACTGCTGCAGATCATCATCTGCCCGGTAATTATTGACATGGCAGTGTATGTACCGGCCGTGAAATATATCCGGTATCTCTGCCCTATTGCTTATTATCTTTAAGTGCTTCCTAAAGTTTTCACAAGCAAGCTCCATTATTTTATAAGAACTTGATTTTGGACTATTTTTTCAAGTTTTGTTGCATTATATCCAATTTCGCTATAAGAATTAGCAATGTCTTTGCCACAATGGTTGGATTTTGGACATATATGCTTCTTGTCGTATTCATATGTCCAATTTCGCTATAAGAATTAGCAATGTCTTTGCCACAATGGTTGGATTTTGGACATATATGCTTCTTGTCGTATTCATATGTCCAATTTCGCTATAAGAATTAGTAATCTCTTTGCTGCAATGGTTAGATTTTGGACATTTATGCTTCTTACTGCAACCATATGTCCAATTTCGCTATAAGAATTAGCAATGTCTTTGCTACAATGGTTGGATTTTGGACATATATTCTTCTTGCAGCATTTATATGTCCAATTTCACTATCATGTTTTCAGTTCTTTTCATTACAGATAATGAATTTTGGACTATTTTCTTATGAATTGCTCCATTATGTCCATTTTGAAAAGTGCAGCTTGCAATTTTGAGAAAGATCCCTTATGATGAATTTAGACATGCGACTGACGGAAACAGAGTGATCTGTGTAGGGGTACCTACAGGGAGCATGTGAATAAAGAAGAGCCGACCGTCTGGGCAAACACAGTATCGCATGTGTATGTCCAGATTTTTTATGTAGAGCACTTAGCGAAAGCAAGCCGAAGGCGCAGGTTGAGGTTAGTGCGAACGATACCTGGACACTTAATGAGAACAAGTCGAAGACGCAGTTCGAATTTAGTGAAGCAGGTATATGTAGAGCACTTAGCGAAAGCAAGCCGAAGGCGCAGGTTGACAACGTCCATATTGTCATAATTTACATGGCTCTGAATAGTTACAAATAAGGAATTAAGAAGGAGGAAGCAAAAATGGAAAAACTGTCACTGGACAGGGAGCTTAAGGAGAATGCATATCCGGGAAGAGGAATTGTGATTGGAATCTCACCGGATGGAAAGAAAGCGGTAACTGCTTATTTTATCATGGGAAGAAGCAGCAACAGCCGTAACCGGATTTTCGTTGAATATGAGGATGGAATCCGTACGGAGGCCTTTGATCCCTCAAAGCTGGAGGATCCGAGTCTTATCATCTATGCCCCGGTTCGTGTACTGGGAGATTATACCATTGTTACAAATGGAGATCAGACGGATACCATTTATGACGGGATGCGGAATGGACTGAATTTTGAGCAGGCCCTGCGCAGCCGGGAATTTGAGCCGGATGCACCGAATTATACCCCGAGAATTTCCGGAAGCATGAAGATTAAGGACGGAAAATATCGTTATGCAATGTCTATTTTGAAGAGTGATAACGGAAATCCGGAAGCCTGCAACCGCTTTACCTTCTATTATAATAATCCACTTGCAGGAGAAGGCCGTTTTATCCATACCTATATGCATGACGGTAATCCGCTCCCGAGCTTTGAGGGAGAACCGAAGCTTGTGGAGGTAATGGATGATATTAATGAATATACGGATCTGATCTGGAACAGCCTTAATGAAGAGAATAAGGTATCTTTGTTTGTAAGGTATATTGATATTGCAACCGGCAGATATGAGACAAGAATTGTTAATAAGCATCAGAAATAGACCCAGATGGCAAGCTTGTGAAAAATGAGGCAATGACATATTTTTCAGTTGATCAACCCGATAGGAAAGGACAGTAGAGATGAATGAAATTCAATTAAAGTATGGATGTAATCCGAATCAGAAGCCTTCCAGAATTTATATGGAGGATGGGAGTGATCTTCCGGTTAAAGTGTTAAATGGTAAGCCGGGATATATCAATTTCCTTGATGCATTTAACGGCTGGCAGCTTGTTAAGGAGTTAAAGCAGGCAACCGGACTTCCGGCAGCAACCTCCTTTAAACATGTATCTCCGGCAGGAGCAGCCGTAGGACTTCCGCTCACGGAAACCCTTGCTAAAATTTACTGGGTAGATGATCTGGGAGAGCTTTCTCCTCTGGCATGTGCTTATGCAAGAGCACGTGGTGCGGACAGAATGTCTTCCTTTGGCGATTTCATTGCCTTGTCGGATGTCTGTGATGCGGATACGGCTCGCCTCATTAAAAGAGAGGTTTCCGATGGCGTGATTGCACCGGGATATACCGACGAGGCCATGGAGCTTCTGATGCAGAAGAAAAAAGGAAACTATAACATTATTCAGATTGATCCTTCCTATGTTCCGGCTGAAATTGAACGTAAGCAGGTATATGGCATTACCTTTGAACAGGGAAGAAATGAACTTGTAATTAATGATGAACTGTTCTCGAATATTGTGACGAAGAATAAAGAGCTTCCGGAGGAAGCAGTTATGGATATGAAAATTGCCATGATCACCTTAAAGTATACACAGTCCAATTCCGTGTGCTACGTTAAGGGTGGACAGGCAATCGGTATCGGGGCAGGACAGCAGTCCAGGGTGCATTGTACCCGTCTTGCAGGACAAAAGGCCGATAACTGGTATCTGCGTCAGGCACCGCAGGTGCTTGATCTTCAGTTCGTAGATTCTCTGGGACGCGCAGATCGTGACAATACGATCGATGTTTATATCGGAGAGGAATATGAAGATGTGCTTCGAGAGGGCGAATGGCAGAAGCGCTTTAAGGTAAAGCCTCCGGTATTTACCAGAGAAGAAAAGAGAGCATGGCTTGACGGAAACAGGAATGTAACCATTGGTTCTGATGCGTTCTTCCCGTTCGCAGATAATATTGAGAGAGCCTATAAAAGCGGCGTGAAATACATCGCTCAGCCCGGCGGTTCAGTTCGTGACGATCTTGTGATTGAGTGCTGTGACAAGTATGATATGGTGATGGCATTTACCGGAATCCGGCTGTTCCATCACTAAAAAGATAAAAGCAGTTATATAGTTATAAGCAGGCGATACTCGGTTTTTATACTGAGTATCGCCTGCTTTTTGCTTACTTTTTCTTTGAACAGAAGTAATAGGGTAATGCAAACAATATTACACCGCCAAAAAAGTTTCCTAAAATAACAGGAACAAGATTTGAAAAATATCCACCCCAGTTCACTAAGTCATTGGTGGATGCATATGGAGAAAAAATACCTAATGCAAGTAAAGTCATATTTGCAATACTGTGTTCAAGTCCGATTCCGATAAATGCGAACAATCCCCACCAGATCATAATCAGCTTTGCTGCTTCACTTTGGAGTTTTTGCCCGCACCATACGGCTACACATACACAGACATTACAAAGAACCCCGCGAAAAAATAATGGAATAAAGCCCGGACTGATTTTGTTGGCACTCATCGTTACAACAAACGTGCCAAATTGCTCATTATTTAACAGTCCGCTCATTTTAATAATCCAGGCAACCAATAGGGAACCTGCAAGATTACCGATCAGATTTATTCCCCAGACATGAAATGCTTCCAGCCAGGAAACACGCCGGGTCATAGCACCTACTCCCATGAGCAGATTATTTCCTGTGAACAGATCACTACCGCACATAATACACATTGAAAGTGCCAGGCCAAAGCTTGCACCCATAACAAGCTTTGTGAGTCCGACAGTATATTCAGACCCGCTTATCTGTGCGCCGAGGGTAAAAATTAATGTTATGCCAATTCCTATATATACACCTGCAAACATGGAATATACAAAGCATTTCAAAAAACTGCTTTTTGCATAGTCAGCTTTTACTCTGGCAACATTAGAGATCTTCTCTATTACAGCAGTTTCCATACAATCACTCCTTCCGGTATGTTTTGTTATTTACCAGGGATATTGTCCCTGTTTGCTATATGGAAGAAGTTTACCGTTCCATGTAATAATTACCCGGTCTCCGTGAGGATCCTTCTGAATATCTACATCAATGCCGAAATCAATGGCACTCATAATGGCATTACCGCCCTTTTCGTGGATGATTTCCTTAATTGCAGGACCATAGGTATCGAGCACCTCATGTAATCTGTAAAGTACAGGATCCGTATTACCTTTATAGGGATGTTCGCTTAAAACCATAGTGATTTTGGAATCAATGCCGAGTACCTCAGCCAGTTTCAGGCAATACTCTTCGGGTACATACTGTTGACCCTTGATGGCACTGGTCAGCCAGACCTTATTTACGCCGATTTTTTCAGCAAGCTCTTCATAGGTCATACCACTTGCTTTTTTTGCAGCCTCAATTTCAGCAAGCTCTTCGGAAAATTTCACTCTTTCGAGGTAATCAAAGTTGTTCATAGGTGTCATACTCATAATGGTTTCTCCTCTCGTTTGTTTTTGGAATTCTGCAGAATAAAAAAGAGCAACGAAACTTTTTAAAAGCTTCGTTGCTCTTGCAAGCATAATAGCATTGTAATTATTGGATGTCAACAAGAAATTTTCTGACGGAAGCTTGGGCACACAGAAAATTTTCTGACGGAAGCTTCGTTAAGGAAGACAGGGAATGCATTGAAAATTCCGTATACAGCTTCTTTAAGATGATTCGCAAGAGCAATCCCTACAAAAGCACCGTAAAATGTATTCCAAATAACTTGAAATTGTAATGCTGGCGATTTATAATATAAAAACAACACATAACTCGCCATAATATAAATAATAAGTTGATTTGCGGCGGTTTATGAGAGAAAGGTGATAATATGAAGATCGTTGGAAGAAAACGGGAAAAGGATGAGCTGATGCAGTGTCTTATGTCTAAAAGGCCTGAATTTGTTGTTGTTTATGGAAGAAGGAGAGTCGGAAAGACCTATCTTGTCCGGGAGTTCTTTAATAAACAGTTCTCTTTTTATGCTACAGGACTTACGGATGAGAAAACAAAGGGACAGCTTCGTGGTTTTGCGGCCAGTCTGGTGGAATATGGGGATATGGAAAAGAAGGCTCCGAAAGATTGGTTTGAAGCTTTTGTGCGCTTAAGGAAACTTCTTGAAAGTGATCGAATATACCGTGAACCAATTAATAACAAAAGAGTGGTCTTTCTTGATGAGCTTCCATGGATGGATACTGCAAAGTCTGATTTTAAAAGTGCGCTTGACTATTTCTGGAACAGTTGGGCATCTGCGCAGGAGGATCTGGTGTTAGTTGTCTGCGGATCTGCAACATCATGGATCATTACAAATCTTCTTACGAATAAAAAGGGTTTTCATAACAGGGTCACGAAACGCATACACCTTGCTCCGTTTTCATTGGCAGAATGCGAAAAACTATTTGAGCTTAATGATATCGTTATGCCCAGAAATCAGATGATTGAGAGTTATATGGTTTTTGGAGGCATACCGCAATATCTGAACCTGTTGGATTCGCGCCTTAGTCTTGCACAGAACATTAATGAGTTATGCTTTAAAGAATATGGCTATCTTTATGATGAATATGATAATTTGTTTCGTTCACTATATGATAAGCCGGAGAAGCATATGGCAATTCTTGAAGCTCTGGCGAAGAAAAA
>ULWD01028154.1_pt1 | contig 11077 bp, 9 predicted proteins | sample 1960011 | NCBI WGS metagenome assembly ULWD01 (sample SAMEA4835803, study PRJEB28245) | human gut metagenome | biome: gut microbiome; material: fecal sample | place: Denmark | collected 2008 | reverse complement strand
CCTACAGTCGGCTCGTCGAGTATCAGCACCTTGGGATTCCCGACCAGCGCCTGAGCCAGACCCACACGCTGCTTGTAACCCTTGGAAAGGTTGCGGATAACGCGCTTCTGCACGTCGGTGATCTTCACGAGGCGGCATATCTCATCGAGATGGGAGCGCTTCGGAAGCCTGCACTTTTTCAGGTCGTACACGAAATTAAGGTACTCCATGACGGTCATGTCAAGGTACAGCGGAGGAAGCTCCGGCAGATAGCCGATGTCCTTCTTTGCGCGCACTGGATCCTCCAGGATATCGACGCCGTTGATGAGCGCCTGTCCGCCCGAGGAGGAGAGGTAGCCGGTCAGCATATTCATCGTGGTGGACTTTCCCGCGCCGTTAGGCCCCAGGAAGCCGAGTATCTCGCTTTCACCGGCGGTGAAGCTGATACCGTCCACGGCTAATTTGCTGCCGTAGCTTTTGCTTAGATTTTTTACTTCGATCATATTATGTCCTTTTCCGCATGTTGTTCATACGGCTGATTAGTTAGGGGTATATATCCATAGCATACCTGACATATACCCGATCATATATCAGCTTAACACACTAAAGTGATGAAAGTGTGAATCAGGCATGAATATACAGTTAAAATTGACGCGCCCGCGGCGTTTGTCAGCCGATCTCGGCTGTGAGCTTCCCGACAGCCTTGTGCATGCGGTCGAGGGTATCCTGCTTGCCGAGTATCTTCGCAAGCTCCACGCCGCCGCCGGGGGTGACAGCCTTGCCGCTCAGCGCAACGCGTAGCGGATAGAGGTACAGACCGTTCTTCACGCCGTCTGCCTCGATCTGCTTGAAGAGCGCGTCGTGGATATTTTCGGTGGTGAAATCCTGAATACCCTCGATAACGGGAATGAGCTTCTTAAGAGCCTCAAGGGAGGTCTGCGGAGTGGTTTTCATCTTCTTGCTGACGTACATCTCGATGGAATATTCCGGCATCTGGTCGATGAAGTCAACGCGCTCGGGGATATCGTTGAAAACCTCGGTTCTGGGCTGAAGTCCTGCGCAGAGGAGCGGCATGTCGATATCGGTGCGCCTGCAGGTCTGGCGGATCCACGGCTCTGCGTACTCGATGAACTTCTCAAGCGGCAGGTTGCGGATATAAACAGCGTTTATCGCAGTGAGCTTCAGCGGGTCGAATATCGCCGGGGACTTGGAGATACCGGAAAGGTCGAACGCCTCGATCATCTCGTCCAGTGTGAAGATCTCCTGCTCGCCCTTCGGAGCCCAGCCCAGCAGCAGAATGTAGTTCAGTATAGCTTCGGTAAGGTAGCCCTTTGCGCGGAAATCCTCAAAGGAAGCGTCGCCGTCGCGCTTGGACAGCTTGTGAGTAGCGTCGCGCATGATATGCTCAACGTGAATATAAACCGGAGGCTCCCAGCCGAACGCGGAGTAGAGCAGATTGTACTTCGGAGCGGAGGAAAGATACTCGTTGCCTCTTACGACGTGGGTAATGCCCATAGTGTGGTCGTCGACCACGTTTGCGAAGTTGTAGGTCGGCATTCCGTCGGACTTGAGCAGCACCTGGTCGTCCAGGTCGGTATTCTCGACCGTGATATCGCCGTATATCTCATCGTGGAACGTGGTGGTACCCTCGTTCGGGATCTTCTGGCGGATAACGCAGGATTCGCCCACGTCGTGGCGCTTCTTAGCCTCTGCGGGGTCGAGATCGCGGCAGGGGCAGCGGTTAGCGGAGGCAAGACCGTTCGCGGTATCCTCGCTGCTGTCCTCGTTCTTGGTGCAGAAGCAGTAGTAAGCGTGGCCGCTCTCGACCAGCTTCTCCGCGTATTCCTTGAACATACCCATGCGCTGGCTCTGAATATACGGGCCGCAGGGGCCGCCGATATCCGGACCCTCGTCCCAGTTCAGACCGCATGTCTTGAGGGTTCTGTATATAACATCAGTTGCGCCCTCAACGTAGCGTCCCTGATCCGTGTCCTCAATACGGAGAATGAACTTTCCGTGGTTCTTTCTCGCGATGAGGTAAGTATACAGCGCGGTGCGCAGATTGCCTATATGCATGTACCCAGTAGGGCTGGGCGCAAATCTTGTCCTGACTTCCATTTCTGTATTCCTTTCCTGCCGGTCTCCCGGCGTTTTGTGGCAGCTTCTTAAAACCGGATTCACAGTTTCAGAGGCGCATTATTTAAGCGCTTCTTCCTTGTCGCGCGCTATCTGTGCTTTCAGCTCGTCAAGTCCGGCGAACTTGGCCTCCGGGCGTATAAAGCGCACCAGTGCGACCGCTATGTCCTGACCGTAAAGGTCGCCGTCAAAGCCGATGATGTAGGTCTCCATCACTGCGCCGGAGCCGTCCCGCCTGTGCTGGACGGTGGGCTTCACGCCGATGTTCGTGACCCCGTGGTACTGCTTCCCCGCCACCTCTACGTAGCTCTTGTAAACTCCGTAGCGCGGGATAATGTTCGTGTCCGGAATAACCTGGTTTATCGTCGGGAAATCAATAGTCCGTCCGATCTCGTTTCCCCGGATAACCGGCAGCCTGTACCACAGCTCATAGCCCAGCAGCCGGTTAGCTTCTTCTATTTCTCCCCGGCGTATATGCTCGCGGATACGCGTGGAGCTTATCATCTTGCCGTCAAGGCAGACGTCCTTCACCACCTCGACGCGCATTCCATACTTCGCGCCGATCTCCCCGAGCCTCTCCGGAGTGCCGCTGCCGCCCTTTCCGAACCGGAAATTGCTTCCGCAGCAGGCGAAGCCCGCGTTCAGCCGGTCGATAAGTATTTTCTTCACGAAGTCCTCGTCGGACAGCGCGCAGACCTCCGCAAAATCCGGCGCGTAGATGTACTTCACGCCGATCTTCTGCATAAGTTCGCACTTATTCTCGAACGAGATTATATCCTCCGGCCCGCGGAACTTCGGCAGCGTGGTGTCGCAGTTGAACGTGAACACCGCCGGTTTGAGCCCCTCCTGAGCCAGCGCGGTGCGTATAACGCCGACGTGTCCCAGGTGAAGCCCGTCAAAGTAACCCAGCGCGACGGCGGTCTTTTCCTCCGGGCGCAGGCTGCTGTTAGTTATGTCTATCAAATTAAATCCACCATTCATACCGGATACCCGGTATTTTTATTCCGAGCGGAACTGCTTGATCGAAACCAGTTCCCCTTCAGCATTGATCTTTCCTACTCCGAGGAACTCCCCGCCGGCGGTAACTCTAGCCAGCTCGTCCACGGGGGCGCGCTTCAGCAGCCTTTCAGCGTCCAGACGTACGCCGTTGAGGTACATTCTTGTCTGCACCTCGTCCAGGGGTATCTCAGGAAGCGGCGCGAACAGCTCTGAAACCGGAAGCAGCCACTTTTCGAGCCGCTCCGGGGAAGCATTCCGCACCTCGTCCAGCTCGTGGCATTGTTCCAGAGTGAAGCCGCAGCTTTTCGTCCTGCACAGGCTTGTCATTACCGCGCCGGTGCAGACGCTCTCGCCGATGTCGTTTATCAGCGTGCGGATATAGGTGCCGCCGGAGCAGTCCACGTCGAGCACTCCGTCTGTCCCGTCAAAGCTGACCAGCTCCAGGCGGGATATCGTCGCGTGGCGCGGCTTGCGCTCCACTTCGATACCGCGGCGCGCCAGGTCGCAGAGCTTCTGCCCATTGACCTTCAGTGCGGAGTACATCGGAGGCACCTGCATGATGTCGCCCCGGAAATCGTCCAGGGCGAACCTCATCTCGTCCTCGGAAATGCCGTTCTCACAGCGCGAGCGGAGCTTCCCCCAGATGTCCTGGGTATCAGAAACGAATCCCAGCCGGAACCCCGCCCGGTAGCTCTTGCTGTCGTCCGGAACCAGGTCGACCGCCTTCGTAGCGCCGCCTACGAACACCGGTAGCACCCCAGTAGCCATCGGGTCGAGGGTCCCCCCGTGCCCGATTTTCTTAGTCCCGAAAGCCCTTCTCATGGAAGCCACCACGTCGAACGAGGTGAACTCCTGGGGCTTGTTTATGCAGATTATTCCGGTCATATCTGGTTACCGAGCGCCTTCGCGCATGCCCATACTATTTTCTTCTCCGCGTCCTCAAGCGTGGTTTCGAACGCGCAGCCTGCGGCTCTTGCATGGCCTCCGCCGCCGAACTGCTGAGCGATAGCGGAAACGTCCGCGTTCTCGCTCGAGCGCAGGGAAACCTTGTAGAATCCCGGAGTTTTCTCCTTGATGCAGATACCGATATCCACGCCCTCTATCTGGCGCGGTATCGCGGAAAGCGCGCCAACGTCCTCGCTGTCTATGCCCTCGATGGAGTCGATGAGCGACTGCGTAACATCTATCACGGCTATCCTGCCGCCCACGTAGTAGCGTATTCTGCTGAGCGCGAGCTGCTCGAGCTTCAGTCTGCCCTGGCTCTTCATGTCGAACATCGCGTAGTTTATCGGCACGATGTCGGCGCCGAGCTTTATCAGCTCTGCGGCGTAGACATGGGTCTGCGGCGAGGTGTTGCTGTACTTGAAGCAGCCGCTGTCCGTCGCGATTCCTGTGTAAAGGCTGTCCGCGATGGAGCTTGTTATCCTTACTTCCTTCATGGAGCTGAGCAGCTCAAACATCAGCTCGGCAGCCGCCGCGTACTCCGGAGCAAGCAGCAGCCGCTCGGCGTACTCGGTATTGCTGACGTGGTGATCTATGCAGAGCTGGGTTTTCTCGCCGACCTCGCGCATTCCGTAAAGCAGCTTGGTGTCTGCGACGTCCACGGCCACGATGGTCTCCGGCTCGAACTCCTGCTCCTTCAGTTCGCGGAACATATACCCGAACTTCTTCGGTAACGGGTCGGGGCACGCGGTCCTGGCGAGCTTGCCTATCTGCTGGAGCGCGCCGCAGAGCGCAGTTCCGCAGCCGACCGTATCTCCGTCGGGGCTGCCGTGCATAAGGATAAGGAAGCGGTCGTGCTCACGAAGGAAATTCGCCGCTTCGTTAAGGTCAATTCTCCTCATCAGGCTCCTCCGCTTCTTCGTTCGCCGTATCCTCTACAGGCTTGGGAAGTCCTGCGATTATCTTTTCAATGTGCTCGCTGTATTCAAGGGAATTATCCGGCAGGAATATGAACTCCGGCATTTTTCTCATGCGGATTCTTGCCGCGATCTCTCTCTTGAAGTAGCCGGAAGCGGCGGTCATGCCCTCCACAGCCTTTGCGGTCCTCCCCTCGCCGCCGAGGCACGCGATGTGTACCTTGCAGTAGGAAAGGTCGCTGGTAAGCTCACAGTGAGTTACCGTTACAAAATTCTTTGATACTCTCGGGTCCTTCACGCCGCTCACAGCCGCGGAAAGCTCCCTCTTTATATCCTCGGAAAGTCTTTTTAAGTTGAAATTAGCCATAAAACCTCCCTGTGTGCGGCTCACGCCGCGTCGGAAAACACCGCCGGGGCGCGGAGCGCTCCGCACCCGCAGCCGGCGTTATCAGTCTCTGTATTCTTCCATTGTATACGCCTCGAAGATATCGCCGACCTTGATATCGGTGAACTTCTCAAGGCTGATACCGCACTCGTAGCCCGCAGCGACTTCCTTGACGGAATCCTTGAAGCGCTGGAGACCTGCGATCTTGTCGTCGCCGACGATGATACCGTCGCGCACGATACGAACCTGACCGTTTCTGGTGACCTTGCCGTCGAGGACGTAGGAACCAGCAACGATACCAACGTTGGTGATCTTGTAGACCTGGCGTACCTCAACTCTGCCGAGGTCGACCTCTCTGAACTTCGGAGCAAGCATGCCCTTCATTGCGGCGGTGATATCCTCGATAGCGTCGTAAATTACGCGGTAAAGGCGGATCTCGATGCCGTCGCGCTTTGCGTTGTCCTGAGCGGACGGGTGAGGTCTTACGTTGAAGCCAACGATGATAGCTCCGGAAGCCGCAGCGAGCATAACGTCGCTCTCGCTTACAGCGCCGACCGCGCCGTGGATAACGCGTACGCGCACTTCCTCGTTGGAGAGCTTCTCAAGGGACTGCTTGACAGCCTCGACAGAGCCCTGTACGTCCGCCTTGACGATGATCGGAAGCTCCTTGACGGTGCCTTCCTCGATGGAGGAGAACAGGTTGTCAAGAGTTACCTGGTGGTAAGCCTTGAACTGCTCTTCCTTAGCTTCCTGGCGGCGCTTCTCAACGAGTTCCCTTGCGAGCTTCTCGTCCTCTACAGCGGCGAATGTATCGCCTGCGGAGGGAACGTCCGCGAGACCCATGATCTCAACAGGAACGGACGGGCCAGCTTCCTTGACGGTTCTGCCCTTGTCGTCGCGCATTACGCGCACTCTGCCGACGGACATACCCGCGATGAGCACGTCGCCTGCGTGGAGAGTACCGTTCTGAACCAGCACGGTAGCGATAGGACCTCTGCCCTTATCCAGACGTGCCTCGATGACCGCACCAGTAGCGAGTCTGTCGGGGTTAGCCTTGAGCTCGAGTACGTCTGCGGTAAGGCATACCATCTCAAGCAGTGTGTTGATGCCCTCGCCGGTCTTAGCGGAAACAGGAACGCAGATAACGTCGCCGCCCCACTCCTCGCAAACGAGGTCATACTTGGTCAGCTCTTCCTTTATCTTGTCGGGGTTTGCGCCTTCCTTATCCATCTTGTTGATGGCAACGATGATAGAAACTCCGGCTGCCTTCGCGTGGTTGATAGCCTCAACGGTCTGCGGCATGATGCCGTCGTCCGCTGCAACTACCAGGATAGCGATATCGGTAACGCTCGCGCCGCGCGCTCTCATTGAGGTAAACGCCTCGTGACCCGGGGTATCCAGGAATGTGATGTCGCGGTCGTTGATATGCACTCTGTACGCGCCGATGTGCTGTGTGATACCGCCAGCCTCGGTGGTGGTAACGCTTGCGTGTCTGATATAGTCGAGCAGCGAGGTCTTGCCGTGGTCAACGTGACCCATTACAACAACGACCGGATCACGCGGCTGAAGGCTCTCGGGATCGTCGGGAGTATCCTCGAACAGACGCTCCTCGATGGTAACGACAACTTCCTTCTCGACCTTTGCGCCGAGTTCCTCGGCAACGAGAGAAGCGGTATCGAAGTCGATTGTCTCGTTGAGGTTAGCCATAACGCCGAGGTTGAACAGCTTCTTGATGACCTCGGTAGCTGTTACCTTCAGGCGGGAAGCCAGCTCGGAAACAACGATCTCGTCCGGGATCTGCACCTTGAGCTGCTGCTTTCTTGCACGCTCAAGCTCCAGACGCTTGAGCTTCTGAGCCTCGGTCTCGCGCTTGCTGTTGTAGGGCTTGCCCTTCTGCTGGGACTTCTGCTGTATCTTCTGCTTGCGCTGGAAGCTCTCGTTGCTCATGCGGGAAGCGGGAGCGATTGTCTCGTAGCGCTCGTTGTACTTGTCAAGCTCAACATAGCTGCCGCGGGTGTCGACCATCTTTGTGACCTGCTCGCCGCGCTGAACAGCCTCGCCCTTCTGCTTCTGCATGGGCGGAGTGTTCACCTTGATCTTGGAGGAGTCGATAGCGGGCTTCTTGATGTTCTGCTTTGCAGAATCAGCCAGCGGGTTAACTGCTTCCTTGCGGACCTCGCCGCGGTTGTCGCGGTTGAAGCCGCCGTTTCTGTTATTGTTGAACGCGGGGCGGTCGCCGCTGCGGTTGTTATTGAACGCCGGACGGTCGCCGTTTCTATTGCCGTTGAATGCAGGGCGGTCTCCGTTTCTGTTATTGTTGAATGCAGGACGGTCGCCGTTGTTATTGTCACGGTTAAATCCGGGACGGTCGCCGCGGTTGTTGTTGAACTGCGGTCTGTCGCCGTTATTTCCGTCGCGGTTAAATCCGGGGCGGTCGCCGCTGCGGTTATTGTTGAACGGTCTGTCGCCGCGGTTGTTGTTATTGAACTGCTGGCGGTCGCCGTTGGCTCTGGGAGCGGGTCTGTCCTGACGCTCCTGCTGAGCAGGCTTCTGCTCGGGCTTGGACTCCGCCTTTGCTTCCGGCTTCGGCTCGGGCTTTTCTTCCGGCTTGGTTTCGGGCTTGGTTTCGGGCTTTGCTTCTGCCTTGACCTCCGGCTTTGCCTCGGGCTTGGGCTCTGCCTTGACTTCAGGCTTAGGCTCCGGCTTCGCTTCGGTCTTTGCTTCCGCCTTGGGAGCAGTCTTTGCTTCCGGCTTGATCTCGGACTTTACTTCGGGCTTTGCCTCTGTCTTTGCTTCAGCCTTAGGCTCCTCTGCGGGAGCTTCTTCCTTCTTTGCGGCAGGCTTCTTTCTTGCGGCAGGCTTCTTCTCCTCTGCCTTGGGCTTCTCGGTTTTCTTGTCAGCGGTAGCCTTGAAATATTCGTCAAAGTCCTTGACTTCGCCCTTCTTCGAGAACACCTCGAGAACGTAGCTAACCTCCTGATCCGTAAGGGAGGTCTGCGCCTTCTTAGTTCCCTCGAACGCACCCTCGAGCAGCTCAATGACTGCGCTGCGGTCTGCGCCGATATCAGCCGCTATATCCTGTACACGATACTTTTTGTTATTTGGCAATGTAACTTTCCTCCATACTATTCACTTATATGTCTTGTGATAGAGCCGTAAAGACCCGCGTCGAGCACCAGAAAGATACCCGTGCGCTTTCCGACAGCTTCCTTCGCATCGTCCATCGTGAAATCTCCGTGGACGACCGGTGTGCCGCGCTTCTCTGCATGAAAGCAGATCTCCTTTTCTGTTTTCGGCGACACGTCCGAAGCCAGAATAATGCCCGCTGCCTTTGACTTAGGCGCATTCATTTCCTGCACAGCCGCGTCAAAGCCCATAACGAGCTTTCCGGCACGGCGGCAAAGGCAGATCGTCGAAAGTTCCTTATTTATCCGAGGTCAGCTCCTTTTCGAGAATTTCATATATATCATCGGGAATAGCGCATTTCAGACCGCGTTCCAGCTTTCTGCCCTTCCGTGCCAGCTCAAGACATTCCCTGCTCCGGCAGAGGTACGCGCCGCGTCCCGGTTTCTTTCCGGTGAGGTCTACGGAGAGCTCGCCCTCCTTGCTGCGGACTATCCTCACCGCGCCTTTTTTTCCTATCATTTCACCGCAGCCTATGCACTTACGCATCGGAACGTGCTTTTCCTGCATGGCGGCTCCTTATTCCTCAGCGGACGACCCGGCGGCTGCCGCTTCCTCTGCGGGCGCTTCCTCTGCGGGCTCCTCGGGAACGTACTCGGTCACGATGAGATCCTCGGGAGTTACCTTACTCTCAGCCTTGATGTCGATCTTGCAGTTTGTGAGCTTAGCGGCGAGCAGCGCGTTCTGACCCTTGTTGCCGATCGCGAGGGAGAGCTGATTATCAGGAACAATAGCCTTGCACTCCTTCTTCTTGGGGTCGGGGTTGGTAATTACCACGCGGAGTACCTCAGCGGGCTTGAGCGCCTGCTTGATGAACTCCTCGAGATCCTCGCTCCACAGAACAACGTCGACCTTCTCGCCCTTGAGTTCCTTGGTAACGGCGTTGATACGGGACTTCTGAGTACCTATGCACGCGCCCACTGCGTCAACGTTGGGGTCGTTGCTGATGACCGCGATCTTGGAGCGCGAACCAGCCGCACGGCTGACAGCCTTGATCTCAACAGTTCCGTCGTAGATCTCGGGGCACTCAAGCTCGAACAGACGCTTGATGAGGCCTCTGTCGGTTCTGGTGATGCGGAGGCTCTGCTTCTTCGCGCCTTCCTTATATTCTTTGGAAACGCCGGTGATATATACCTTGATGATATCGCCGACATGAAGCACCTCGCCGGGGATCTGGTCTGCTCTCATCAGCAGTACTTCGTTGTGGTTGATCTCAATAGTTGCATGGCCTGTCTTGGGTTCGATCTTTGTAACGAGCGCGGATACAGCCTCGTTCTCATACTCGCCCCACATCTCGCTGAGCTGCTGACGCTCGATGTCGCGGAATCCCTGCTTGATGAGATCCTTCGCGTTCTTGGCTGCGATGCGCTTGAACTCGTGCGGGTCTATCGGAACGCGGATCTTGTCGCCTACCTGCGCCGCCGGGTTGAGCTTGCGCGCTTCTTCGAGAACTATCTCGATCTCCGGCTCATACAGGGTGTCGACCACCTCGATGACTTCCTTAAGTACGCTCACGTTGAAGATCTTCCTGTCGAAATCTATGTTGACGAACACGCACTCGCTGTCCTTGTCCTCAACATGCATGCTGGTCTTGAGGCTCTTTTCGATAGCGCTCTTGATCTTCTCAGCGAACACGTCCTTGTCGATACCCTTTTCAGCAGCGTAAGCGGCAAGCGCGTCAAAAAATTCAGTGATGTCGTTCTGGGGCTGCTGTACTTTCTTCTTAGCCATTTTCCGTTAATTCCTCCATTAAAAAATTAAGCCGCGGTCACTCGCCGTCTTCTATCAGTTCGTGATCGTCAAAATCGTCATAGTTCATTGCCGAGATATCGGCGGCGGGAAGCGAGATTTCCCCGAAATCGCCGGTCAGCGTGATCTTTTCTCCGTCGTATCCCGAAAGAACGCACTTGAAGTCCTTGGACGGCGCGCCATCGCACAGCTTGTAGGTCTTGACCCTCACCTTTTTTCCTATCGACTGCTCAAGCTGGGCAAGTCTTCTCACGGAACGCTCAAGCCCCGCAGAGCCTATCTCCAGATAGTCGATCTTGTCGATGAAATACTGCTCGTCGATGATGGAGTTTATCTCACCGTCGATGGATTCGCAGTCGTCAATGGAAACGCCATGCGGCTTGTCGATGAAGATACGCAGATACCATTTTGCGCCCTCCTTCGCGAACCAGACGTCCCACAGCGAGAAACCGTGGCTCTCGACTATCGGTCTTACTGCGGCCTCAGCCGCAGCCTCGATAGTGCTGAACCCCTTTGCAAGTGCCATTAAGCCAGCTCCTTTCAGAATATGCAGCAGGACAGGCAAAAACCGCCTGACCCCGATTAAAACTTAAAGACTGGAGCGAAACCCCAGTCTTTAGTCTAATCTATCTTGTATTATTATACCACGTTTATTTCAGAAAATCAATAGGTTTTTTGAAAAAACAGCGTATTTTTCAGGTAAAATCAATGTTTTAAGGCTCAGACGTGTTGACAAATCCCCAAAATCGTGCTATAATCAAACCAATGAATACGAAAAGCTGTGACA
>ULWD01034032.1_pt1 | contig 11084 bp, 10 predicted proteins | sample 1960011 | NCBI WGS metagenome assembly ULWD01 (sample SAMEA4835803, study PRJEB28245) | human gut metagenome | biome: gut microbiome; material: fecal sample | place: Denmark | collected 2008 | reverse complement strand
CGGTTTACCTGTTGGGAATCCATCGGATAATTCTTCCGTGCACGACGGGTATTTACTTTGAAGGTAATGTTCTTATCCGGATAGTTCTCGTTCATATAATCAATCACGGTCCGGGAAAGCTTCTCAAAGCCTTCATCCTCTACATGGATGACCGGACAGATTCCACTGATACCAAATACCGTCTTTAATTCATTCACAGTTTCATCAAAATCAAAGCCGGTCAGGGCATGCACATAAATTCTGCCCTCGGTCCTGGTAACCTTAAATTCACCTTCACAACGCTTCAAAGCATATTTTACCTGCTTTGCCAGCGCCTCTTCGAATAAATACTTGTTCTTTCCTTTTACACCGATCTCGGCATACTTAATCAAAAATGCTGTAAACATCAGTTACTCTCTTTCTATATTTATTTACGGGTGTACTTCCTGAGCATGGGAATTATATCATACAAAGCCTCTAAAGTATAGTTGATTTCTTCCATGGTGGTAAAGACGGAAAAACTGAAGCGGATCGTTGATGACAGCAGATCCTTCGGAACGCCCATCGCCATTAAAGTTGCTGAAGGCTGTGGCTTGTGTGCGGAGCATGCCCTTCCCGCCGACACGTAGATTCCTTTATCCTCCAGGGAATGAAGCAGTACCTCACTCCTTACACCGCTGAAGGAAACGCTCACGATATGGGGTGCGCCATCCATACAATCCGGGCCGTTCACGATCACCCGGTCGATCTTCTTCACACCCTCAATAAAGCATTTCTTAAGGTCATAAAGCTTCTCTATATCCTGATCGTAATTGTCATACATGATTTGTGCGGCTTTCGCAATTCCTGCAATACCGGGCACATTCTCGGTACCGGAACGCATGCCGCCCTGCTGGCCGCCGCCAAACAGGATGGGTTTAAGCTTCACATGGCTGTCAACATAAAGGAAGCCAACTCCTTTAGGTCCGTGGATCTTGTGTCCGCTGACAGAGAGCATATCAATATTCATCCTTTTCGGATAAATTCTGGCCTTGCCAAACCCCTGCACGGCATCCACATGGAAGAGAATCTGGGGATTCATCTTCTTAATCAGTGCACCTGCCTGTGCAATGGGCTGCTGTGAACCGACTTCATTATTCGTGTACATGATGGAAACCAGTATGGTCTCTCCCGTAATGGCACGCTGCAGATCCTCAAGACGGATGCAGCCCTTCTCATCCACCGGCAGATAGGTTACCCGGTAACCCTCCTCCTCCAGATATTTCATCGTCTGCAGAATTGCCGGATGTTCAATCGATGTCGTAATCAGATGCTTTCCCCTGCGGCAGTTTGCATGTGCTGCTCCAATCAGGGCAAGATTATCGGACTCTGTACCTCCTGAGGTGAAAAGAAGCTCCTTCTCATTCACCTTTAAAATCTTTGCAATGGTTTCTTTGGCTGTACGCAGATGGTTTTCTGCCTGCACTCCCTTTCTATGAAGACTGGAAGGATTTCCGTAATCCTCACACATAATCTGCTTCATAAGCTCTGCAGCTTCCGGAAAGCACCGGGTCGTTGCAGAATTGTCTAAATATACTTCCATACCAACACTTCCCTTGTTCTATAGTTTGTTGGGGCAACCGCCTGATTTCTACTCCCCCTGTTACATCTTATGAGAGAACCCCTCAAAAGGTGAGAAAATACAGAAATCTTCGTTACTATTCCAATTGTTATTCCAAATGATACATCAGGATCGACAGCACCGTCATCCCTGCTGTCTCTGTACGGAGAATCCTCTTTCCAAGCGTAATGGGCTGCGTGCCGGCTTCAATTACCTTACCGATTTCAGCTTCATCAAATCCGCCTTCCGGCCCGATAAAGACAGCAATATCCTGTCCGGGCTGAATCTGTTCTATGATCTCACGTGTCCTGTCCATTCCCTCTGCAAGCTCATACGGCACGAGACGTACCTGTGCGGTACGGCTGTATTCCAGCGCCTGTGCAAAGGTCATGACCTTCGTAATCTGCGGAATAATTCCCCGTTTGCTCTGCTTGGCTGCCGCCTCTGCAATGCCCTGCCAGCGTGTGAGCTTTGATGCCGCCTTCTTATCGTCCAGCTTCACCACACACCGCTTCATGGCAACCGGAATTACCTGATATACCCCAAGCTCCACCGCCTTCTGGATAATCAGTTCCATCTTATCCGCTTTGGGGAGTCCCTGAAACAGATAGATCCTGGAGGGCAGTTCCACGCCATCCTCCTTGATAAAGCGAAGCTCGCACAGCACCGCATCTTCTGTATATTCCCGGATACCACAGCGGTATTCCTTTCCATCCTGTCCATTGCTTACGGCAATTTCTTCCCCGATTTTCATGCGGAGAACATTTTTGATATGGTTCACATCGTTTCCTGTAATTGTGACACTCTTGTCATCTACATGAATCTGCTGTGGTTCTACAAAAAACTGATACATTCTCTGTATCCTTTCCCAATCCGTCAAAGTTACATAATTGTTCCGTTACGATAATTTTCAGTACCTATCCAGCCCTGCATGCTATTGCTATTTAGTGCAATGGCTTCTGTGCCGTAACGCTCACCCATTCTCCCTGATAAGTCACTTCAAGGAGCTTTAATCCTGCAGCTTTTACCGCATCCCGCACAACCTGCTCTTTGTCATCAATAATACCGGATGTGATATAAATTCCACCCGGCTTTAACTGCGAAACGATCACCGGTGTAAGTGCCTGCAATACTTCTGCCAGGATATTGGCAGCCACAATGTCATAGCACTCATAGCCAACCTTGTCCTGCACTTCCTTTTCCGTAATAATATTTCCAATCATCATGGTAAAATCCGATGGGTCAATGTGGTTTGCTTCCATATTATCCTTCACGGCCTCTACCGCGCACGGATCAAGATCCGTACCGACTGCCTTCTTTGCACCGAACATCAAAGACAGAATCGATAAAATTCCGCTTCCGGTTCCTACATCCAGCAATACCGTTTCCGGTGTAATATACTTCTTTAACTGACGGATACATAACTGGGTGGTATCATGCATTCCGGTTCCAAACGCTGTGCCGGGATCAATATGCAGAATCATCTTGTCCTGATCCTGCGCCTGCACCTCTTCCCAGGAAGGAATAACCAGTACATCGTCAATCGTGAACTGATGAAAATACTGCTTCCAGTTGTTGATCCAGTCGATATCCTCCGTTTCTTCAATAGAGACTGTGCCTTCTCCGATATCCAGATTGAATTCCTTTAATTCATCCAGCTCCTGCTGAACCATGGCAAGAACAGCTTCTGCTGTTGTCTCCTCTTCGTTCAGAACAATGACCGGATATTTGCTTTCCTCTGCTTTTTCGTCCTTTTCTTCCACGAAAAAGCTTAAATATGCCACGCCGTCATCCTCCGGACCATCGGGCAGAATGTCTACAAACATCTGCTCCTTTTCCCATGCAGTTAAAGGAATCTTATCTTCAATCTGTGCTCCTTCCAGACCAAGATCATACAAGGTACTGATAATAATATCTTCTGCAGCTGTAATCGTTTTTATTTTAAATTTTAACCATTTCATGAAATCCGTCTCCTATTATCCAGCCAAAATTTCCTTCAGCATCTCTTCCGTGTCATCCACAATAATCTTTGCACCGGCGTTTTCCAACACCTCCCTGTCGCGGAAGCCCCATGTTACACCAACGCAGGTAAGATGCGCATTCAATGCGGTCTGCACGTCCACATCGGAATCCCCGATAAAGACGGCATCCTCCCTGGCAGCCCCAAAATGCTCAAGTACCTGCAGTACGGCATCCGGAGCAGGTTTTTTACGCATCCCCTCTTTCATTCCGACCGGGAAGTCAAATAATCCTTTAAAGTACTTTTCACACAAGGACTGTACCCCATAATCCGGTTTGTTCGATACAACTGCTGTCTTGATGTTCCTTTTCTTCAGCTCCTGAAGGGCTTCAACAATTCCCTGATAGGGCTTCGTATAATCTGCACAGTGTACCGCGTAGTACTCATCAAAGCTTGCGAGTACTTCCTGCTGCTTTTCTTTTCCTGTGCCTTCCGGAACACTCCGCTCCACCAGCTTCTGTGTCCCGTTTCCTACAAACCGGCGGACCTCCTCAAATGTCCGTTCCGGGAATCCGTTTTCGATAAGAGCATGGTTGATGCTGATTTTCAGATCCTCCAGCGTATTCAGAATGGTTCCATCCATATCAAAAATGGCTAACTGATACATGACTTCTCTCCCATTTTCTTTCTATTGTTTACCAGGTCAGGACTTCATAACCATCATTGGTAACTGCAACGGTAACCTCCCACTGTGCGGAAGGCCTGCCATCCTGTGTATAAACCGTCCAGCCGTCCTTTTCATCAATATAAATCTCGCTTGTTCCTGCGTTCACCATCGGTTCAATCGTGAATACCATTCCGGGAACCATCAGCATTTCCGTTCCTGCTTTCGTTACATAGCTGACAAACGGCTCCTCGTGGAATTCCAGTCCTACTCCGTGTCCACCGATTTCTACCACGATGCTGTATCCGTTTTCCCTGGCATGATCGTTGATAACCTGTGCCATGTCACCCAGAAAATTCCACGGCTTCACCATCGTAAGCCCCAGATCGACACATTCTCTGGTTACCTGAACAAGCTTTCTCTTTTCTTCACTTACTTCTCCGATACAATACATTCTGGAAGAGTCAGAAAAATATCCCCGGTAAATGGTGGATACATCAACATTGACAATATCGCCCTCCTGTAGCACGCGGTCCGGTGTCGGAATTCCATGGCAGACCACCTCATTAATGGACGTGCATACGCTTTTCGGAAATCCCTCATAATTCAAAGGAGCCGGAATACCTCCCATACGAACTGTCATGGAATGTACCAGATCATCTATTTCCTGTGTGGTTACGCCGGGTCCGATCATTTCTCCCACAGCGTCCAGAACAGCCACATTGATCTTACTGCTCTCGCGGATTCCTTCAATCTGCTCTGCAGTCTTTAGCATATCATGTGTCGGAACAATATGTCCCATCAGCTCATAATGATGAATCTTTTCGTCCATTGCCATATGACAGGTCTTATACTTTTTGCCACTGCCACACCAACAGGGATCATTTCTTCCTATCTTTTCCATCTTCTTACCTTCTTTTCATCTATTCACTTTTCATTGGCAGTATGCCGGATGTGCCTGAAACCTAAATGTAATCATAGCACGACTGCTTATGTTTAAACAACCTTTTTTCGCTAAGTGCTCTGCACTACAGTTACAGTTACGTATTACACGCAATAAAGCAGCATCACTCCAGAGAATGATACTGCTTCATCATTTAATCGTTCACCTCTTCCGGTTTTCCTGCAAAAGCATCGTGAAATCTGCGGATATTCTCTTCAATGCTTCGCTTACGGAATACCGCGCTTCCTGCAACAAATACATTGGCGCCGGCTGCCATTACTTCACGGACATTCTTCTTGCCTATACCGCCATCTACTTCAAGCCGGGCTGCCAGCTGATGTCTGTCCAGATATTCCCGAATCTTCCGGATCCGTCCATAAGCCTCCGGAAGGAAGCTCTGTCCGCCAAATCCGGGCTCTACACTCATAATCAGGACCATGTCCGCCTGGGACAGATAAGGATAAACCTCTTCTAACGGAGTCCCCGGTTTAATGGAAATTCCGGCTTTCACTCCTGCCTTATGGATCTGGTCAATCACCTTCTGCGGGTTCTTCGTGGCTTCGAGATGAAAGGTAATCCCATCTGCTCCGCAATCCACAAATTCCTGAATGTAACGCTCCGGCTCTACAATCATCAGATGTACGTCAAAAAACTGTTTCGTGGCCGGCCGGATGGATTCAATCAGCGGCATTCCGAAGGAGATACTGGGTACAAAAATCCCGTCCATGACATCGATATGAAGAAATTGTGCTCCACATCGTTCTGTTTCTTTAATCTGTTCACCCAGTTTTGTAAAATCTGCTGCCAGTAAGGATGGCGCTAATATATACATATCTTTCCTCCAGACGGAAAATAATCGTAATTACTTATTTAAAAAGCTCTTTAACCTGTGCATAAATGCCCTTGCCATCTAACTGATACTTTTCTACGAGGGCTGCTGCAGAACCGGATTCGCCAAAGGTATCCTGCATACCGATCTTCTTAACCGGAACCGGATAGGATTTGCAGAGTGCATCACAAACGGCACTTCCAAGTCCTCCAATCACGGAATGCTCTTCTGCGGTTACCACCTTGCCGGTCTTCTTTGCAGACTTCACAATCAGTTCTTCATCTAACGGCTTAATGGTACAGATGTTAATAACCTCTGCGCTGATGCCATCTGCTGCAAGCATTTCTGCTGCTTCCAGTGCATTGCCTACACAGATACCGGTTGCCACGATTGTAACATCAGAGCCTTCACGTACCACATTGCCCTTGCCGATTTCGAATTTATAATCCGGTCTGTCATTGATTACGGGGCAGGCTGCACGTCCGAAACGAAGATATACCGGACCTTCGTATTCTGCTGCTGCCTTAACGGCTGCCTTTGCTTCCACGTCATCTGCAGGGCACATAACAACCATACCGGGGATCGTTCTCATTAATGCAATATCTTCATTGCACTGATGGGTTGCTCCATCTTCACCTACGGTAATACCGGCGTGGGTTGCTCCGATCTTTACATTGAGATGCGGGTAACCTACGGAGTTGCGAACCTGCTCAAAGGCTCTTCCTGCCGCAAACATTGCAAAGCTGCTGACAAAAGGAATTTTACCGGTCGTAGCAAGTCCTGCTGCCACTCCCATCATATTACATTCTGCGATACCACAATCAATATGTCTGTCCGGGTATGCTTTCTTAAACATGCCTGTCTTGGTTGCTGCTGCAAGGTCAGCATCTAAAACTACAACATTGGGATTCTCTGCACCGAGCTCTACTAATGCATTACCATAGCTTTCTCTGGTTGCAATCTTCTTAACCTCTGCCATTTATGCTTCCTCCTTTGCCAGTTCTTCATCAATTTTCTCTAAATCAGCCATTGCTACGGCATACTGCTCATCATTCGGTGCCGTACCATGCCAGCTTACATTATTCTCCATAAAGGAAACGCCCTTGCCCTTAACGCTGTGAGCGATAATTGCGGTCGGCATGCCCTTGGTTTCCCTTGCTTCCTTAAAGGCTGCACGGATCTGGTCGAAATCATGTGCATCAATGTTAATTACATGGAAGTTGAATGCTTCAAACTTCTTATCAATCGGGTAAGGAGAACATACCTGATCGACCGGACCGTCAATCTGTAATCCGTTGTTATCTACGATGACAACCAGATTGTCAAGCTTGCGGAAGCCGGCAAACATGGATGCTTCCCAGACCTGTCCTTCCTGGATCTCACCATCGCCAAGCAGGGTGTATACACGGAAATCCCTGTTATCTAATTTTGCAGAGAGTGCCATACCGGCTGCTGCAGAAATTCCCTGTCCAAGGGAACCGCTGCTCATATCCACTCCGGGAGTATCCTGCATACAGGGATGTCCCTGAAGCCGAGAGCCTAATTTACGCAGAGTTGTCAGTTCTTCTACCGGGAAATAGCCTCTGTTTGCAAGTGCAGAGTATAAACCGGGCGCCGTATGGCCTTTCGATAAAACGAAACGATCTCTGTTTTCCATCTTAGGATTCTTCGGATCGATATTCATTTCTTCAAAATATAAATAAGTAAAAATGTCAGCCGCGGATAAAGAACCGCCCGGATGACCGGCCTTAGCGCTGTGTACTGACGTTACAATGCCTTTACGCACATTGTTCGCAATTTTCTTAAGCTCTAAATTGTTCATGTTGTCCTCTCCTATTTTCTTTTATTGGTAACTGCTCCGGAATCCAGTCTGTATAAATGGTATAGTGATTCAATAACTGATATACCCATCCACATAATTCCGAACAGTTACATCGTATCACAAATCAAAAATAGCGTCTATACAACAAAGATGCTAAATAGTTTTCAGATATTGCTAATTTTTCGGGTACTTTTTCTTTTTTCCCACACATATGCTGTAAAGAGCATCTGTTGGAGCCAATTATGCATGAAACTGAAGTTCTCCCGTAAATTACGGATTCTTACCTTTTCTCTGCTTGCCACCCTCGCCGCTATTTTCTGCCTTTACCTGTATGAGACAAAGGATGCAAGGCAGTTTGAGCAGCTTTCCCAGGATCTTCTCTATACGGAATTGAGCGGTAACACCATAAGTCTGCACTACACCCTCGCCTATCCGGAAAACTATGGATTATCGGCTGATCCGATCCTGCCATCCTCCTTTACGGATGTTGATACCAGAGCCCAGGTCACGGAGTGGCAGCGCCGTCTTTCCTGTATCGATCCCCAAAAGTTAGACCCACAGGACCGGTATGCCTATCTGTTATTCGACCGGTTTCTTGCACTTACCTTAGAAGGCGCGGACTTTACTTATTACACCGATCCACTGTCTCCCTCTTCCGGCATGGTTTCCGGACTTCCGGTGCTGCTCGCCGACTATACTTTCCGCACCAAGAAGGATGTAGAGAATTATCTTGGCATTCTCGAACAGACCGGAGCTTATTTTGATGCACTCATCCGTTATGAACAGGAAAAATCCTCCGCCGGACTCTTCATGTCGGACACCTCTGCGGACAATGTCATCGAACAGTGTGATTCCATTATGGATCCTGTTCTTCTTTCCGATGGCAGTCACTTTCTGCAGCAGACGTTTACCGAGCGCCTCGACGGTCTTGCATCTGACGAAATCATCACCGGGGAAGAAAAGCAGCAGTACATCGACAAAAACAACCTGCTGCTTACTACGGTAATGGCTCCTGCCTATGAAAGGGTTGGCGATGCCTTTCTTGTTTTAAAGGGAACCGGAACAAACCCCTATGGTCTTTGCTATTATCCGGAGGGAAAAGAATACTACACGTATCTGCTCGCCCAGACAACCGGGAGCAGTCGGAGCATTCCGGAAATCCGAAGGCTCCTTGAAAAGGATTATCAGAAAAACTTCCATGCACTGCGCGATCTCGTAAAGGAGCATCCCGGACTGCTTAAGCTGTCACCGGAGGATTTTTCCTTAAGCCTGAATATGCAAAACAGCTACTCCGATCATCCGGAGGAACCGGGGGATACCGATCTCCCAACAAAGCCTGCAGCAACATCAGATATCTTATGCCGGCTGTCAGAAGCAATTCTCGATGATCTTCAAAAACAGATGAAACCGGATTTCCCGAAGCTTACCTGTATTCCCGAAGCCAAAGCAGGACAGGAACATGACGGCGAAAGTAATTCTGTCTCCTGTCAGATAAAAAAGGTCTCCTCATCCATGGAGGCCTACAGCAGTCCGGCGTATTACCTCACTCCTCCCATCGATGACCTGTGGCACAACACCATATATCTGAATGAGCCGAACATTACCGATGATCTCACCCTGTATACCACCCTCGCCCATGAAGGGTATCCCGGCCATCTATACCAGACCGTTTACAGCCAGAGCTTCTTAAATCAGCAAAACGCTTCCTGTATCCGCTCCATGCTGCATTATGGCGGATTTGTGGAAGGCTGGGCGGTTTATGTGGAAAACTTATCCTATGGCTATGCCGCACAGTTGACAAAGAATGAAGAAGCTGCGGCTTACATTGAGGCCTGCCGGCTGAACCGCAACCTGCATCTGTGCCTGTATTCCTACATGGATATTGCCATTCATTATGATGGAGCTACTCCGGAACAGATCGGACGGTTTCTTGAAAATCTGGGACTTGGCCAACATACAAATGTAGAGACAATCTATGAATATCTCGTAGAGGAACCCTGCAATTATCTGAAGTATTATCTCGGATATCTGGAATTTCTCTCCCTGAAACAAAAGGCAAAGGAACTGTGGGGAACAGACTATAGTGATTACCTGTTTCATAAGTTTGTACTGGAAACGGGACCGTCGGATTTCCGCTCGCTGGGGGAACAATTAGAAAAACAAAATCTGGGAAAACAGAGTTGACGATTTTGCAGACAAATGTTATGATGTGAATGTAAAAAGGTGCTACCGTAAAGCAACGGTTCGCCTAATTATAAGTTGTTATTAAAAAAGCAACCTACTTTTGGTGGAGGCGGTTGCTTTTTTGATGTCCAGTTTTGCAAATATATTTTTGGTTACTCTGAACAAAACATTTGTTCTTAATCTTCTCCCGTCAGTTTCACCACGATATAGTCATGATGAACAGCTTTCGTAAACACTTCAAATATATCCTTTGTCTTAAGGCGGAGACTCGAGGTATTGATACAGGGATGGCATCCGAGATATTCTCCCTTTAATACATCTTCATCAACCAGAAGTTGCACCTGATTATCCGGATCATTCATCAAGCCCATAACGCTCACAGAGCCGGGCGTGATATCCAGATATTTCTCCATAAATTCTGCTGGTGCAAAGGAAAGCCGCGGGCTGTTAATCTGATGGGAAATCTCCTTTGTCTTGAAATGCTTGTCCCCCGGAATCATCAGCAGGTAAAACTTTGTTTTCTGTGAATTGCATAAAAACAGATTCTTACAGATCACCGCCGGGGCAAGCGCTTTATCAATTTCAGCACAGGCCTCCATCGTTTCGGCCGCTTCATGGTCGATCCGCTCGTAAGGAATATTCAAAGAATCCAGCAGATCGTATACCCGGATCTCCTTTTCGAGTCTTCCTTCATTCGTTTCCGGTCTTCCTTTTACAAGTTCCATCTTCGTATATCCTCATTTCCTTTTTATCTATATTGCCTGCTACATAGAAAAAGACAGGTCATTATTGACCTTGCCCTTAATTATTACACGATCTTAATTATTATACAATCATTCCCGCCAGAATCACACTCGCTATAATTCCCACAACCGTAGAAAGCATGGCTCCTGCCAGTGTGTACCGTGTTTTGGTGACCTTGGCAGCAATAAAGTAAACACTCATGGTATAAAAAATCGTTTCTGTGCAACTCATCATAATAGAGGTAATCATGCCAATATAAGAATCCGTTCCGTAATTCTTAAAGATATCCAACACAAGTCCTGTTGCTGCGGAAGAAGAAAACATCTTCATAAATACAAGGGGAAATAATTCTGAAGGAA
>ULWD01034618.1_pt1 | contig 11093 bp, 10 predicted proteins | sample 1960011 | NCBI WGS metagenome assembly ULWD01 (sample SAMEA4835803, study PRJEB28245) | human gut metagenome | biome: gut microbiome; material: fecal sample | place: Denmark | collected 2008 | reverse complement strand
AATTAAATTATTCAGTCAGCGGTCAGGAAGCTCGTTTGAATATGATTTTGGATTCTGTGAACCGTAAAATTATAGTTCCTATGGTGGAAAAAACAGCGGAAATTATATCAAACTTCAAACTGGGCAGGGAATTAATCGGAGTTAACGACAGAGGAAAAACCAGTTTTCTTGAAATTGATGATGAAGTTAGAAATGCGAATTATATTTACCGTTACGGTGACAGAAAAGCAACTTTTGAACGAAAATCAAAATTAAAAGAGCTTTTTGAAGTTGTCAGCTCATTTGCTCAAGTCCCGGAAGTTGAGCAGAAAATTGACTGGCTTGAATGCTTTAAATTTGCGCTTGAACAGTATGGAATTGAAAACGCAAATAATTTCTTATTAAATGATGAATAAGGCACTTTAATGCCTTATTCATCGTAAGATTCACAATACCATAAAGACTTATATACATTTAGCTTGGTTTTTAGTAAAGTAATAATATGAAAAGATTTATTATTTTAATTTTAGTAATGTTATTGCTTCCTTTCAAGGGTATTGCAGAGGAAATTCCGCCACGTGGTACATTAATGACTAAAGAAACCAACCCGATATACTGGAGTTATTTTGAAGATTATGCAGCATTATTAAAAAAAGCATTTGAGGCAAAAAAAATTCGTCATCGTCGTGGCTGGGGTGCAGCCTACGACTTTATAATAACCCGTAATGGTGAAATAAAAAATATAGAAGGTTCAGTATTCCAAAATGATTACTATGATGAAGCTGTGAAAGAGATTATATTATCAGTCGAACCAAAACCTTTTTATAAAGGAATGGATGCAGAAGATTTATTATTTACAGTTTATTTAGGCTACCAACGCTATGAAGAAGTTGATATACATGCAGGTTCTTCATTTCAATATAACAGAGATATTTTTGGAATAGATATAGATTTAAACAAATAATTAAGAATAGTTAGGAAGTATATTTAACAAACCGCTTTTGAAAAAGCGGTTTTATTTTGATGTGAAGAAAGGAAGTACAACATGAAAAGAAGAACTATGGCTAACGATTACAAAATTTTATGCTCTGAAGCAAATAAGATGTTAAAAATGAAAAACGGTTCAATAACATCAAATGGCTGGACAAAGATTGATGGAGAATATGACAAACGTACAAATTTTAAAGGTGTTCTTTATGAAAAAGACGGTGAATATGCGCTGTGTTTTGTAGGAACTGATAAATGGAATTATAAAGACCATGCCGCAAACCTGCAAATGGCTGCAACCGGTGATAGCAAACAAATACGTCAGGCTAAAAATTTTACCGAAAAAATGCGACGAGAACACGATTTAAATACTGATAATACTGCATCAATCGGTCATTCCGAGGGTGGTAACGAAGCTACAGTTGTTGGAATACAAAACGGCTTGAAAACTGTAACTTTTAATGCATACGGTGTCGGTAAAAAATATATTAATCCCAATAAAAATTATAATGATTTAGTTACAAATTACAGAGATGCTCATGATCCTGTTTCTAAACTTAGAGAAAATGTTGGCGAAACTTATATTACACCTAGTACACAAAATCAATTTATGTTTAAAACTCCTTTCGGCTCAATACAATCTCATGGTATTGATAACATGGGCGATTGTGATAATGCCGTACCGGTAAATTATTACAAACAAAATCATCCTGTGTTTATTGATAAAATTTCAAATGTAAATATTACAAGAGAAGATATAGGTGTTATGGATTCTGACTTGTTTAAAGTTTATGAGAAAGAAATTGATAATCGTATGGCAAACAATAATATAGGGAATTCTTCAAAAGACAAATGGGTTACGATTAACGGTAACCATAATTTAATTAAAGATTAGTATTTCAGGTCGGGGAGGTTATGTTATATAAATTATTAAAAGCTCAGAGGGAATTTTTGGAAATCCCTCATGACTACACTTTGGATGTTGCGGTTTATCAGGGCGGTTACGGTTCGGGGAAAACTTTTTCAGGTTCTTTGCTCGGAATTTTGCTTGCTTTAAAATTTCCCGGTATTAGAGGTCTTGTGGGAGCACAGACTTATACTCTTGTCAGAGATACAACTTTGCAGACTTATTTTGAACATCTTGATAATTTTGGCTTTATTGACGGGAAAGATTACGAATGGTCATCGTCTTTGCAAAAATTATCTTTTAAAAACGGTTCGGAAATTCTTTTCAGACATTTTGATGAACCAAACAAACTTAAATCCTTAAACCTTGGGTTTGTTGAAATCGAGGAAATGTCTGATATTCCTTATGATACATTTAAGATGCTGCTTGGTCGTATGCGCCAAAGGGTTAAGAAAGTATGGAAAGATTTTACATATAGAATTTTCGGACATACAAACCCTGAAATGCAAAGAGGGTGGGTTTATAAAACTTTTGTGGAAAATCCTGCTCCTAACTACAGATTAATTACAGCACCTACAACACAAAATATTTATTTGCCTGAAGGTTTTTGTGATGAATTAAAAAAAATTTATGATGAACAATATTATAATATTTTTGTTCTTGCTCAAAACGGTGAATACAACAACGGGCTGGTTGTTAAAGATTTTACGGACGAAAACGTGCGTGAAATTGCGTATCAGCCTGATATGGATTTACATATTTCGTGTGATTTTAACGTTGATCCTATGTGCTGGGTGCTTGCTCATAAGACTGATGATAAAGTTTTTTACTTTGATGAAATTGCAATGGAAAATACAACCACTGCAAAAGCCTGCGATGAATTTTACAGGCGTTATCCTTGCCACAAAGGAAAAGTAATTGTAAACGGCGATGCATCGGGTGATAACAGAAGCTGTACAAGCGAGTATACAAATTACGTAATAATTAAGAAAAAACTTTTGCAATACGGATATGATGCAGAAATTCAGATAAAAGCTTTTAATCCGCCTATTAAAAACAGGGTTATGGCATTTAATGCGAAAGTTCGTTCGGCAGACGGTGAAGTTTGTCTGTTTGTAGACAAAAAATGCGAAAAGCTTTTATACAACATTTATAATTTAAAATACAAAGAGGGTTCATCAAGGATTGATGTACCAACATATCAGCAGATAAAGCAATCGAAAGAATTAAAATTTCTTTCTCACCCTATGGATGCTGCATCATATCTTGTTGATTTTTATTGGCCGATTACACTATAAAGAAGGGATATTATGGAAGATTTTATACAATATTCTCCTATATTGATTGTTATTTTTATGTTTTTTATCCAGCATAAGATTTTTGTAACCCCTGAACAGCTGGAAAAGAAGCATAGAGAGATTATAGAAGAAATAGAAGAAAAATTTGTAACAATAAACAGTTTTAAAGATTTGAAAGACCAATTCAGTGAAGTCAAAGAAAAAATTGATAAAATGTATGATTTGTTAATAGACTTAAAATGATGTTAACAAATGTTACATAAGTCTGATGTTTTTTAAAGTTTTACTTAAAAAATGTCGTTATTACGAATAATAGACATGTTGTTACTAAGATAAATTAAACGTAAATCAACAGAAAGGGTAAAAAAAAATGGGATTGGCAGCTTCACAAGCAAGATTTTTAGCCATAACATCCAGAAAGATGAATTGCGAATTTCAATCAATGCAAATTGCGCAAGAAAAGCTTTCTGTTACCCGTGATTTGCAAAAAGCATCTCAAGAGTATCAAAACTCATTGTCTGCAACAAAACTTGTTTGGGATACAGAGGATAATACCGTTTATGACTTATCTTACGATGTAATGATGACGCCGTCTATGGCTAACGATTATAATCCTTATCTTGTTACTGATACTAAAGGTAAGATTGTTCTTTCAACAAGTATGTTTCAAGCTGCTGTTGATGCAGGTGTTATTGATGCAAAAACAGGAGATCCGAAAAAAGGTACAAAAACAATGGGGACTGACGGTTCAACTAATGACGGCTCACGTAATGCGTTCTTGTATCAGCTTGGTGTAAAAAATCAGGTTACACCTGAAACAGTAACTGCTATTAAAAATTTAGGCAATAAAGGATATAATAATTCTGGTATCGGCGGAGAAGCATTGGATAAGACTGTAGCTAATGCGTTCAATACAAATTCATTCATTTCTTATATGAAAAAAGCTGAAGATGATGACGGCAACTCTATATATGCGCTTAAAGTAGGTGATATACTTTCAAACAATGGCGGATACAGTTTTGGAACATCTAAAAATGAATTAAGTAATAATCAGGTATTGATTACAAAATCAGGTTCACCGATATCAGAAAGTGAAATGCAAAAGCTTACACTCGGTGAGTTGTTATCAGGTCAATATGAATTAACAGGTCGTATGGATGCTGAGGCAATGAGAAAACTTGCAGAAGCCTTCTTAAAATCTATGGGTACAACATTAGGCTGGCAAAATGGAAATATCGGCGGTTTAAATGTTGATGACGAGTCAAATGAAGCATTGCTTCAGGCAATGGAATTTACGATGAAATGTTTAAACAAAGATTATGATACATCTTCAGGCGGAAAAATACTTTCTAACTCTGTTACAAATGCTGTAAATCAAGCAGCATCAACAAACAGTATAGTTGCAGGTTCAAATAATGTATCGTCTGTAAGTTTAACAAACATGTTGAAATCATTCCTTACAAACTTTGCTGTTGCAATTGAAGGGTTTGATTGCGGATATTACGTAACTGAAAACGACAAGAAAAAGTCAACTTATGTTACTGACGATATCGGCTATCAGTTCTTGATTAAAAACGATAATACATCAATTGATGAAAAAGATGTATTAATGGCTGATTTCTATAACCAGTTGTATAACAACTTATGTGTGAACGGAGCTTCTACAGATACTAATAAACAACAGCAGGTTACAGACAAGAGCTACCTGTCAAATGCTTTGAAAAACGGTCAATTGTTCATATCATCATTAAATAATGACGGATATTTCTATCAAGGTGCATATACATTGAACGGACACGTGGCGGAAGTTGCTGATGAAGATGCAATTGCACAGGCAGAAGCTGAATACAACGTAACTAAAAATAAGTTAAACTATAAAGAACAAACTCTTGAGCTTGATATGAAAAACATTGATACTGAGTTGTCATCATTAACAACAGAGTACGATACCGTTAAAAACTTAATAAGTAAAAATGTTGAAAAGGTATTTACAATGTTCAGTACATAATAAATAAGTTAAATTATAAATATTTCCTTAAGAAATAACAAAATTTCCTTGTCCATGTTAGTATTATTATAAGAGTACCGGATGGAGAGGAAATTTTTATAATGATAAGCTTCTTATTAAATATGTTGGGCGATCCTAACGAAAAAAAAGTTAAAAGTATAATGGGAATTATAGACCATATTAATGCACTTGAACCTCAGTTTGAACAGTTATCCGATGAAGAGTTGAGAGCTAAGACTGATGAATTCAAGGAAATTTTGGCAAAACGTCCGACATCATCCGATTTTAAAACAGACAGAAAATTAGAAAAAGAAGCACTTGATAAAATTCTTCCCGAAGCGTTTGCAACCGTACGTGAAGCAGGTAAGCGTGTATTAAATATGCGTCATTTTGATGTACAGCTTGTGGGCGGATATTTTCTTCATAACGGCCACATTGCCGAGATGAGAACAGGTGAAGGTAAAACTCTTGTTGCAACTCTGCCTGCTTACCTGAATGCTCTAACAGGAAAAGGTGTTCACGTAATAACGGTTAACGATTATCTTGCAAAACGTGACAGCGAGTGGATGGGTAAGATTTATAAATTTTTAGGTTTATCTGTCGGCGTAATCCTTTCGGGCGGACGTACTGCAGAGGATTTTGAATCTAAAAAAGCAGCTTATGACTGTGATATTACTTACGGTACAAATAATGAATTCGGTTTTGATTACCTGCGTGATAATATGGCGGGAAGTCTTGAAATGCTTGTACAGCGGCCTTATAACTATGCGATTATCGACGAAGTTGACAGTATCTTGATTGATGAGGCAAGAACTCCTCTTATTATCAGCGGACGTCTTGAAAAATCTGCCGAAACTTACCAGTTAATGGCGAAAGTTGCTCCTCAGCTTGAAAAGATTAAAGACTACGAAGTTGATGAAAAGAACAAAAATATTATTCTGACAGAAGACGGTATTGACAGAGCGCAAGAGATTATTGGTGTTCAAGACTTGTTTGACATCAATACGCAGTATGCTCACCACCTTTTACAGGCACTTAAAGCAAAAGAACTGTTTGTAAAAGATACCGATTATGTTGTAAGAAACGGCGAAGTAATGATTGTTGACGAATTTACGGGACGTCTAATGGAAGGCAGACGCTGGTCAGACGGACTTCATCAGGCTATTGAAGCTAAAGAAGGCGTTAAAATTCAAGATGAAACACAAACTTTAGCAAGTATTACATTCCAAAACCTTTTCAGACTTTATCCTAAACTTTCAGGTATGACAGGTACCGCAATGACAGAGGAAGCGGAATTCGGCAAAATTTATAACCTTGAAGTTACTACAATTCCGACAAACAAACCTGATATCAGAGTAAATTATTCGGATGTAATTTATAAAAATGAACGTGCGAAATATAATGCTGTTGTAGAAGATATTATTCAAATGCATGAAATCGGACGTCCTGTTCTTGTAGGTACAATCAGTATTGAAAAATCCGAATACGTGTCAGAATTGTTAAAAAGACGGGGCATTCCTCATCACGTTTTGAACGCAAAACATCACGAAAGAGAAGCTTACATAATTGCACAGGCAGGACGTGTAGGGGCAGTTACAATTGCAACCAATATGGCAGGTCGTGGAACAGATATTTTGTTAGGCGGTAATGCGGAGTTTCTTGCTAAAGAAATGCTTGATGAAAAAGGCATTACTCCTGAGAGTGAAAATTACGAAGCCGAAAAAGATGCAGCTCTTGCAAAAGCACGTGAAATTACGGAAGCTGAACATGCAAAAGTTGTAGAAGCGGGCGGTTTGCACGTAATCGGTACTGAACGCCACGAATCAAGACGTATTGACAACCAGTTGAGAGGTCGTGCGGCACGTCAGGGGGACCCGGGTTCTACCAGATTTTTCTTGTCTTTGGAAGATAACCTTATGAGAATTTTCGGCGGTGATAAAATTACCGCATTAATGAATATGCTTAATGTTGAAGAAAACATGGCTATTGAAAACTCTCTTATTACAAGACAAATTCAATCAGCACAAAAGAAAGTTGAAACTTATCACTTTGATATAAGAAAAAGCGTACTGGAATACGATGATGTTATGAATATTCAGCGTGAAAAATTCTACGCACAGCGAAGAAAAGTTCTTAGAGGCGGAAATTTGTCAGAAGATATTTACTATATGATAGAAAAAGAAATTGACAGATTGTTGAGAAGCTATATAGCACCTGATTTACATCCGGAAGAATATATTTATGAAGACTTGCAGACAATGGTAAAAGAGCTTCATTCAATTATTCCTCAATTATCAGGTATTCAGGTATCAGATATTCAAACCCTGAGATTTGAAGCAATATATGATAAATTGAAAGAATTTGCATTACAGTCATACAAAGACCATGAAGTTGAGGTAATTAATTTCTATAATCAGGTTGTAGCGCAATATGATACTGAAGCGGTTCCACAAGAGGCATTCAGCGATAATAACGTAATCAGAAATCTGGAAAAAGATATCTTGCTTCGTGTTGTAGATAACAAATGGATAGACCACCTTCATAATATTGATATGTTGCGTGAAGGTATCGGCTTACGAGCTTACGGTCAGAAAGATCCGTTGATTGAATACAAACGTGAAGCATACGACTTGTTCAATAAGATGATGTATGAAATACAGGGTGACACAGTAAAACACCTGTTCAGAACAAAATTCGGCATACAGGTAATCGGGCCTTCTGACGAAGATGTTGCTTAATAGATAAGGTCGTTGACGGTTACGTTAAGGGCTTCGGCAATTTTGATTACAGTTTCCAGTTTAGGACAGGCTTTGCCATTTTCAATAAAGCTTATTTGCTGCTGATTTATTCCTGCCAGCTCAGACAGTTTGTCTTGCGATATTCTATTTTTTGTACGCAACAATCTTATGTTATTACTAATGTTATTTTTTAATTTTTCTTTGTCCATTAATTGAATTATATATTATTTACAAATAATTTTTTATGTGTTATAACAAATATATTATTTGTTGCAACACATAAAATGAGGAAATTATGGACGAAGAAAAGCTGAATGAAATTTGGATTGCGCTTAATGATATGGAAACTATGTTCCATGAAATGAATGCTGTCTTTGATGTATTAGAGGTGTATGGAGATAAGTTTGATAAAAAAAACTATATTGAAGGTGTCTTCTTTCTTACAAGCAACCTTTACAACAGGTTTAAAAGCATTTCGCTTAAATATCATAAAACTCAGGATGACGTTTTTAAACTTATCAAAAATCTTAAATAAAAATATTTCTGTTTATGATAAAATATCTTATAGTAATTAAGAGTAAAAAAGGAAATATAAATATGCTTAGAACAGGGATTGTCGGATTGCCGAATGTAGGAAAATCAACTTTATTTAACGCTTTGACAAGTGCTAAAAATGCGCAAAGTGCAAACTATCCGTTCTGTACAATTGAACCGAACGTAGGTGTTGTTACAGTTCCTGACGAAAGATTGGAAATCTTACAAAAACTTTGCAAATGTTCTGATATTATCCCGACAGCTATTGAGTTTGTAGATATAGCAGGTCTTGTTAAAGGTGCAAGCAAAGGCGAAGGTTTAGGAAACCAGTTCCTGCACAATATCAGAGAAGTTGATGCAATTATTCAGGTCGTTAGATGCTTTGATGACCCGAATACAATTCACGTTGCAGGAAAAGTTAACCCTCTTGATGATATTGAAGTTATAAATACTGAACTTGCTCTTGCTGATTTAGCTTCTGTTGAAAAACGTCAGGCAAGAATTGCCAAACAGGCTAAAGGCGGTGATAAAGATGCGGTTCTTGAAGATAAAGTACTGACAAAACTTACAGAGTTGCTCTCAGAAGGAACATTTATAAATATTAATGACCATTTTAACGAAGAAGAAATTTCTGTTGTTAAACAATTAAATCTTATGTCTACAAAACCTGTAATTTATGCCGCTAACGTTTCAGAGTATGATCTCAAAGACGGAAATGCTTATACCCAACAGGTTAAAGAATACGCTGCAAAACATAATGCCGAAGTTGTACTGATTTCTGCAAAAATTGAAGAAGAACTTGCTGAACTCGGGGCAGAAGAAGCTAAAGAATATTTGAACGAACTCGGAATTGAAGACAGCGGTATTAACAGAATGATTAAATCCGTTTATCGTCTTTTGAATTTACGAACATTCATCACAGCAGGCGAAAAAGAAGTTCACGCATGGACTATTCCGGCTGGTGCAAAAGCTCCTCAGGCAGCAGGGGTTATCCACACTGATTTTGAAAAAGGATTTATCAGAGCCGAAATTACTCCATACGAAGAATTTGTGAAAAACGGCTCCTATGCAGCCTGCAAAGAAAAAGGTGTAACACGTCTTGAAGGTAAAGACTATGTGGTTCAAGACGGTGACTTAGTTCACTTTAGGTTTGCTGTTTAGTCATCAGGCTAATTGAATATCTCGTTAAGGTTCGTTTTAATCATCGTATGAACGATATATTAAACAATCTTACGGAATATTTTAATTCAGGAGTTACACGTGATGTAAACTTCAGAATAGAAGCATTAAAAAAATTGAAAAAAGCTTTTGAGAAATACGAACCTCAAATTATTCAGGCTTTGCGTGATGATTTGCGCAAACCTGATTTAGAAATTTATACTATGGAATTCGGTTACGTAATCGAAGAAATTAAGTTTGCAATCCACCATTTGAAAAAATGGGCGAGCCCGAAACGTGTACCTATTCCGATGTATTTACAGCCTGCAAAGGGATATATAGTTAAAGAACCTTACGGAAATGTTTTAATAATCGGTGCTTTCAACTACCCTTTCCAGCTGGTGTTCGTTCCTTTAATCGGTGCAATAGCTGCCGGTAACTGTGCACTTGTAAAACCGTCTAAAAGTGCGGTTGAATCAGCAAAAGTTATTCATAAAATAATAGAGGAAACTTTTGATAAAAATTATATCAGATGCATTATGCCTGATGAACATTCATCTTCTGAACTTGTCAGTGCAAAATTTGATTACATTTTCTTTACGGGAAGCTCCAAAAAAGGTGCGCTTGTAGCAGAGGCAGCAGGCAAAAACTTAGTTCCGTATACGCTTGAACTCGGCGGAAAAAGCCCTGCTATAGTTGATAAAACAGCTAACCTTGAATTTGCGGCGAAAAAAATTGCCTGGGGAAAATTTGTAAATGCAGGGCAAACCTGTATTGCTCCTGATTTTGTGTACGTAGATGCAGATGTCAGAGCCGACTTTGTTGAAGAACTTAAAAAAGCCGTAAGAGGGTTCTTCGGAGCTTTGCCGCAGGAAAGTAAAGATTACGGCAGAATTGTTAATGAAGAAGCTTTTCACAGACTTGTTGCTTTAATTGACCATGAAAAAGTTATCATTGGCGGTCATAGCGATGAATGCGGACTTTATATAGAGCCTACTGTCGTAAGTGCTGATTCCTTTGATGAAAAAATTATGCAGGATGAGATTTTTGGACCTATATTACCTGTTCTGACTTATTATAATATTGAAGAAGTCCTTATTAATTTAAGAAAACGCCCGAAACCTCTTGCCTTATATATATTTTCTGAAAATAAAAAACTTGAGTGGAAAATAATTAAAGAAGTGTCGTTCGGCGGCGGTGCTGTTAATGAAGTTCTTGCGCATACAGTTAGCCCTTATATGCCTTTCGGCGGTGTGGGAATGTCAGGGATAGGACAGTATCATGGCAAATATTCTTTTGATACATTTACGCATCAAAAGAGTATCCTTATCAGAAATTATGATAAAGCATCAGGAAAGATGTATCCGCCTTATGATTTCGAAGAAGTTAAAAAACTTCGTAAGTTCATAGGTTAACTACCTACACTTGGTTTTATCTTTCCAATCTAAATCATTACAGTGCATGTAATCAAGATTTTCGTTAAA
>ULWD01055070.1_pt1 | contig 11104 bp, 8 predicted proteins | sample 1960011 | NCBI WGS metagenome assembly ULWD01 (sample SAMEA4835803, study PRJEB28245) | human gut metagenome | biome: gut microbiome; material: fecal sample | place: Denmark | collected 2008 | reverse complement strand
CTTGGCATCCGGGAAGAGTTCCTGGATCATGGCTGCCTGCTGGTCCAGCGGAGCCAGGTCAGAGGTGCCGGAAATATTGTTGCCGACAGTGCCGGTCCAGTCGCTGATGTCCAGCGCGGTGGCGTAGTCAGTGACGGAGGTTCCCAGCACCGGGATGTCGGCAGTCGCCTGTGCGGCGGCCTGCAGCGGTGCGGTGGCGTTGGCCAGGATCAGGTCAACACCGTTGGAGACAAAGCCATTCACAATGGTGGCGCAGTTGGCAGAATCGCCGGATGCGTTCTGCTCGTCGAACTTGACGCTGCCCTCGCCCAGCTTCTCGACCAGAGCATCCTTGAAGCCCTGAGTAGCGGCATCCAGCGCTTCATGCTGGACAAGCTGGCAGATACCGATGTTATAGACCTTGCCATCCGCAGCGGCGGTGCTGTCAGCAGTGCTTGCAGCAGCCTCGGTGCTGGAGGCGGTGTCCGCAGCAGAAGCGGCGGTGTCGGTGGATGCGGTGGAGCCGCAGGCGGCCAGACCCATGGTCATGGCGGCTGCCATCATAAGGGAAACTGCTTTTTTCATGTCTATTCCTCCATAGTACCTGCTGCGCAACCTTTTTGTTTCAGGTGTACACCCGCGTCTCCTCACGCGGGTCCCTCCTGCGCAGCCGGTTTAGTGCTTTAAAGTATAGCACACTTCACCGGTTTAAAGCAAGCGCAAATACGTATAATGCGTCCTGTGATTTGCAGCATTTTTTGGTTATGTTGACGAATATTCAAATCAATACCCCGTAGGGGCGGATTCCATATCTGCCCCTACGGGGCACCCGCCGTAAGCTACACGGGCGAATATAGAATGCGCCCCTGCGGAGGCAAGCAAAAAGCCCCAGCTTGCAAATAAGCTGGGACAACTTTCGGTTTTATTCCGCAAAGCAGGCGTTTTCCGCCTTGGCGATCAGCTCCACAAAGCGGTGGGGGTTGCTGGCTGTGCGCAGGCTTTCCACAAGGTCGCTGCGGCTCAGAAGGTTTACGAGCCGCGCCAGGATCTGCAGATGCAGGCTCTCACTGCCCGGCGGAACAGCGATCATGAACACAAGATCCACAGGTTTCCCGTCTGGTGCGCCCCAGTCGACACCGCGGCGCAGCAGCAGCGCCGAGATGCCCGGTGCGGACACGCCCGCGTTGCAGGCGTGGGGCAGCGCAATGCCGCCCCCGATGGCCGTTGTGCCGCCGAACGTTTCCCGGTAGCTGACCGCATTGTAGTAGGCATTGCCGTTGGTGATAACGCCGATGCCCTCCTGCAGCTCGACCAGAATGCCGAGCGCGTCGGCAGAGTTATCGATCTTTGCATAGAGCAGTACGCCCTTGGGGTTCATCAATTCGCTGACCTTCATCGTCAAACCTCACGTCCTTCGGCTCTGCTGATCAGGCTGTACAGATACTCCCCCACTGCGCCCTCGGCGCAGGTGCAGGTCGTCACATGGTCGGCGGCAGCCTTGACCTCTGCCGGTGCGTTGGCGACAGCCACGGCGTAGCCGGCCTCCCGCATGATCTCCAGGTCATTGTAGTAATCACCGATAACGACGGTGTTCTTCATGGATTTGCTCATGAGGGCGCACAGGTCATGCAGACCGCTGGCCTTGCTGACGCCGCTGGGCATGATCTCTAAGTAAATGCTGTTCGTGGCCAGGAAGTAGTTTTCCCGCCCGTAGTACCGCGTCTTGGCGTACTGGCCCAGTTTACGGATGCTCTCCGGGTCGGAGGCAAAGACGACCTTGACCCAGCCGTCGGGCACACTCTCCACCGGGCAGGCAATGCTGCCGAGGTGCTCGTCCACCTGATGGGCGTGGGTCACCTCATTGGCGTGGATGACGAACATCTCGCCGTTTCCGGCCATGACCTCCACGCCTATATGCGGGAATTTGTTCAGGATGTCAAGGATGGCCGTCGTCGCCTGCTCGCGGTTCAGCGTCGAGCGGTGCAGCACCGACTCGGCGGAGAAATCATACAGCAGCGCCCCGTTGCAGGAGATGGCCGGCAGCGACAGGCGGATGTTCCCCAGCGCCGCGCGGATGGACTCCGGCGGGCGGCCCGTTGCCACCGTGAAAAGCCCCCCCATGCCGGTGTACAGCTGGATGACCGCGCGGTTGCAGGCGGGGATGCCCTCCTTGGCCGTCAGCAGTGTATTATCCATATCACAGATCACAAGGGTATCGCTTAGGGGTGGTTTCATGCGCGATGTTCCTTTCTTAACCGTGTCAGAAACTCTGTAAAATAGGGCGGCAGGGGCGAATCAAACTGCATCCACTCCCCTGTCCGCGGGTGGACAAAGCCCAGCTCCTTGGCGTGCAGGCACTGGCCGTTCAGCGATTTGATGCAGTTTTTGGGGCCGTACACAGCATCCCCTGCCAACGGATGCCCCGTCGAGGCCATGTGTACACGAATCTGATGGGTGCGCCCGGTCTTTAATTTGCACGCAATGTAAGTGAAATTGCCGCAGCGTTCCAGCACCTGCCAGCCCGTGTAGGCATACTTGGCCCCCGCCGCGTTCTCGGCCAGGACGGCCATTTTCTTGCGGTCCCGCGGGTCGCGTCCGAGCCACTTTTCCACAAAGCCCTCGTCCTCCTTGAGGTTACCGTACACCACGGCATGGTAGACGCGGTGGATGCTGTGTACGCTCATCTGGGCGCTGAGCGCCTGATGGGCGGCATCGTTTTTGGCAACGACGAGAAGGCCGCTCGTGTCCTTGTCAATGCGGTGGACGATGCCCGGGCGGATGGCCCCACCGATGCCCGACAGCTGCCCCGCGCAGTGGTAAAGCAGCGCGTTGACGAGCGTGCCGTCCGGGTTGCCGGGGGCCGGGTGCACGACCATGCCCTTAGGCTTGTTGACAACGAGCAGGTCGTCGTCCTCGTACACAATGTCCAGCGGGATGTTCTGGGGCCGGGCCTCGATGGGCTGCGGGTCAGGCAGGTCGATGGCGTAGATTTTGCCGGGCGCCACCTTATTCTTTTTGTTGACGGGCACGCCGCCGCAGGTCACAAGCCCCTGCTCGATCAGATTTTGCAGCGCACTGCGGGACAGCGTCGGGCACTGCCCGGCCAGCCAGGCGTCCAGGCGTCCGCTGTCGCCGGGGGCTGCGGTAAGCTCAAGCCGCTCCATCTTCGTCCGCCTTTGGCTCTGCGGTCTTATCCTTTTTGAAAGAGTCCAGCAGCACGGCGAGCATCAGCAGGCCGACGCCGACACAGACGCAGATGTCCGCAAAATTGAAGATGGCAAACCGCATGAACAGCACATTGATGTAGTCCACGACCACACCGTTGAGCACGCGGTCAATGAGGTTGCCCACGCCGCCGCCCAGTACCAGCGTCCAGGCTGCGCGCTCTGTCAGCGGCATTTTGCGCACGAACAGCATGATAAGGACAGCCAGCAGCATGACCGACGTCATGCCGATGAGCAGTCCCTGCTTACCGGCCAGCATCGAAAACGCCATGCCGTCATTCAGGCAGTAGCGCAGCTCCACAACGCCGGGCAGCACGTCCATGCTGCCCACCGGCAGCAGCGCCGCCGTGGCCCAGTGCTTGATGAGCTGGTCAATGACGACCAGAATGGCCGCTCCTGCCAGCGATAACAAACCAGAAATCATACAACACCTTATCCGAAAAAATCAGCGGTGCTTAAACGTATAAGCACCGCTGACGGTAGAGTAAATTTACTGCTTCAAGACCTTAGCGCAGCGCGGGCAGAGGCCGTCCTCACCGACGGTGGTCTCGTACTTCCAGCAGCGCAGGCACTTGTTGCCAGCCGCATGGGCAGCGCTGACGCCGAGACCCTCGACCAGGCCCTTGACGCCGCCCTCACCCTCGACAAGGTCAACGTGGGAAACGATGAACAGGTCAGCCAGCTCATCCATCGGGATGGCGTTCAGGAAGTCGTAGACCTCCTTGCTGCAGTACAGCGTCAGACCGGCCTCCAGCGCAGAGCCGATGACCTTATCGGCACGGGCCTGCTCCAGCACCTTCTTGACGTCGTCGCGGATGGCCATGATGCGGTCCCACTTAGCTTCAAACGCCTCATCGGCGGCAGCCTTGGCCTCGGGCATCTGCTCAAAGACAACATAGTCCTTCATGCCGTCCAGCTTCGGGATGTAGCTCCAGATCTCCTGGCTGGTGAAGCACAGGATGGGTGCCAGCAGCTTGGTGAAGTCGACCAGAATGCGGTACAGCGCGGTCTGGGCACAGCGGCGTGCATGGTCATCTGCGCAGTACAGACGATCCTTGATGACGTCCATGTAGAAGTTGGACATATCAATGACGCAGAAGTTGTACAGTGCGTGGTAGGCACGGCTGAAGTCGTAGTGCTCGTAGGCATCGCGCATGGTGGCGGTCAGCTTGTTGCAGGCCTCGAGCGCCCAGCGGTCGATCTCGAACAGCTGGTCATCATCGACCATATCCTTCGCGGGATCAAAGTCGCTGATATTGCCCAGCATGAAGCGGGCCGTGTTGCGCATCTTGCGGTACGCCTCGGACAGCTGGCGGAAAATTTCCTTACCGGCGCGGACGTCGACGGTGTAATCGCTGGAAGCGACCCACAGACGGATGATGTCAGCACCGTAGTCGCGGATGATCTCACTGGGCTCCATGCCGTTGCCTGCGGACTTGTGCATCTGCTTGCCCTGGGCATCGACGACCCAGCCGTGGCACAGGACTTCGCGGTACGGGGCCACACCCTGGGTGGCGACGCTGGTCAGCAGACTGGACTGGAACCAGCCGCGGAACTGGTCGGCACCCTCCATATACATGTCAACGGGCCAGCGCAGCTCGGGGCGCTCACGGCAGACAGCGCTCCAAGTGGAGCCGGAGTCGAACCAGACGTCCATGATGTCGGGGTCCTTCTCCCAGTCGGAGGCACCGCACTCGCAGACCTCGGTCTTGGGCAGGATGTCGTTGGCATCGTACTTGTACCAGGCGTCGCTGCCCTCCTTGCGGAACAGGTCGGACACAGCCTTGATGGAGGCATCGGTGATATGGTACTTGCCGCACTTCTTGCAGTAGAATACCGGGATGGGCACGCCCCAGACGCGCTGGCGGCTGATGCACCAGTCACTGCGGTCACGGACCATACCGGCCATGCGGTCATGGCCCCACGCCGGCTGCCAGTGCACGCTGTCAATGGCCTTGTAGACGTCCGCCTTGAAGGCGTCGATGGAGCAGAACCACTGCTTGGTAGCACGGAAGATGATGGGATGATGGCAGCGCCAGCAATGCGGGTACTGGTGGGTGATGTGCTGCACGCCCATCAGATGGCCGCTCTCCTTGATGTGTTCCAGAATGACCTTGTTGGCGTCCCAGACCTTGAGACCGGCAAACTTCTCGCCCGCCTCGGCGGTCAGGCGGCCCGCGTCGTCCACGGGAACGACAACGGGAACCTGCGGATAGTGATTGACGCAGACCTCAAAGTCCTCAACACCATGGCCGGGAGCGGTGTGGACGCAGCCCGTGCCGCCTTCCAGCGTGACGTGGTCGCCCAGAATGACCAGACCCTTGCGGTCAAGGAACGGATGCTGATACTGCATGAGCTCGAGCTCACTGCCAAGAACAGTCTCGGGCAGGACTTCGTACTCGTCGATATGGCAGCCCTTCATCGTGGACTCAACGAGCTCGCGGGCCATGATGTGGTAGGCGTCACCGATCTTGACGAAGGCATATTCCAGATTGGGGTTCAGGCAGGTCGCGACGTTGGCGGGCAGTGTCCAGGTGGTGGTCGTCCAGATGACGATCCATGCCTTGTCCAGCGGGATGTTGTGCTTGGCCAACACGCCGTTGGGGTCGTCGGTCAGCTTGAAGCGGACATAGATGGAATCGCACTCGTCCTCGGCGTACTCAATCTCAGCCTCGGCCAGGGCGGTGCGGTCCTCGGGGCACCAGTACACGGCCTTCATGCCCTTGTAGATGTAGCCCTTCCTGGCCATCTCGCCGAAGATCTCGACCTGGCGGGCCTCAAACTCGGGGCGCAGGGTCAAGTAGGGGTTCTCAAAGTCGCCCTGCACGCCCAGACGCTTGAACTGCTCGTTCATGACGCCGATGTGCTCGGTGGCAAACTCCTTGCAGATCTGGCGCAGCTCCAGCTTGGAGACACCGGCCTTCTTGTCGCCGAGGGAGCTCAGCGCCTTCAGCTCGATGGGCAGGCCGTGGGTGTCATAGCCGGGCACGTAGGGTGCCTGGAAACCGGACATGTTCTTATAGCGGATGATGATGTCCTTGATGATCTTGTTCAGGGCCGTACCCATGTGGATATTGCCGTTGGCATACGGAGGGCCGTCGTGCAGGATGTACTGCGGCTTGCCCTCGTTGTTCTTAATCATCTGCTCATAGACATGGTTCTGCTCCCAGTCCTCGAGCATTTTGGGTTCCTTCTTCGGCAGACCGGCCCGCATTTCAAACGGGGTCTGCATCTTATGGATGGTGTCGTTGTAGTTCTGCGCCAAAGTTTCCTACTCTCCTCTATTTATTGGATTCTTTAGTTATATCACATCGGGCGTCAGCTGTCAAAGTCAACGCCTTCAAAGTTATCGAACGCCGGGGAATTCAGCTCCTCCTGCGGTTCGTCACTTGCCTTTTTGCGGGTCGTGCGCCTGGTCGTACCGGCCTTGCGGCGGCGGGCAGGCTTGGCCTCCGGCTCGTCATACAGGCCGGAGACATCCTGGAACCGCGTCTCGTCGATGGCAGGCTCCTCCACGGGGATCGGGGCGGGCTCGGCTTCCTCCGGCTCCTCCGGGTGCGGCGCGATAGCAAATTCCACCGTGTCTACCTTTTCGCCCTGAGCCCGGGCACTTTCCGTCGGCTCCGGCACGGGCTGGGCTGTGGGCGGCTCATAGTAGGCCGTCTCCTGCATGGCGGGCATCTGGGCTGTCTGCTGTACCGGGGCCGGCTCCGGTACAGGCTGGGCTGCGGGGGCCGTGTAGGCCGGGGCCTGCACAGCGGGCTGCGGCTCTGCCGCAGGGGCAGCGGCCTGCTCCGGGGCCGGGGACGACGGCGGAACGGGTTCATCCTCGGGCCGTCTGGTGTAATCGGGCAGTTTATTGATAAGGTTGATATGCTTGCGGTACATCTCGATCAGCGAACGCTTGAAGCTGTCTGCCTCACCCTTGAGCGTGACGATCTCCTGCTTGGCCAGCTCGACGTCATCGCGGGCGCGCTGCTCGCGGTCCTCCGCCTTGATGTTGGCCGAGCGGATGATCTCCGCCGCTTTCTGCTTGGACTCGCGGATAATACTGTCCCCCATGCGCTGGGCGTTGATCATCGACGTACTCAGGGAGTTTTCCATCGTTCGGTATTTTTCAATGCGTTGGGCCAGCATGACGAGCTTTTTCTGCAAATCATCATTCTGGGCAGCCAGGTCGTCCATTGCCTGGGCGACCTGCTTGAGATAATCATCCACATCCTCACGGCGATAGCCCTGGAACGCTTTGTCAAATGTGACGTGGCGGACATCCTCGGAAGAGATCATGACGGCTTTCCTCCTGTATGCGGGGCACACGGCCCCGTTATTCCCTGCCCGCAGCGCTGCGGGCGATCCTGCGCTCAATATTGGTAAAAGGATATGAACAGACGATCCTTGCGGCTTTTGCCGCCGATGGCCGCCAGCTTGAAGCGCCCCACGCCGCGCACTGTAAAAATATCCGCGGCGTAGGCGGTCTCGTGGGCGGCCTTCAACGGCAGGTGGTTGATCTCCACACGGCCCGCGGCGATATATTCTGCCGCGCGGGTGCGGGAGGTGTGCAGCATGGCTGCCAACACCGCGTCCGCACGCAGGGACGGCACGGTAGCCTCCTGCAGGGTGCGCTCGCGGCTTTCGGCCAGACGGGCGGGCAGTGCGTCGATGCACGCAGTATGCACGGTGCAGTGCCCTGCGCCGGTCAGCTCCGCGTTTATAAATTCCTGCTTGTCGGCGAGGATCACCGCGTAAAATGTGTCCTCCCGCTCGGGGTCTGCCAGCAGGTCCCCCACGCAGCTGCGCTCAAGGCCAAGGCCCAGAATCGCACCGAGATAATCCCGGTGGGTCGGCAGCTTATCCCCGTAAGCGGTGCATTGCAGGTAGGCCAGCGGTTCTTCCTGCCAGGCGTCGGGCGGCTCAATACAGAGCACCCGGCGTTCTGCCGCGTCAAAGCCGCCCCAAAAGCGGATGCAGCTGCACCCGGCCTTGTTGCAGGCGGCCTGCGCCAGGCTCTGCTCCCGGTCCGAGAGAAAGCCCGTATAACGCGGGATGCCGCGGCTTACCGCAACGCGGCACAGCTCCTCGACACGGCGCATCAGGCGGCGTTCGTCGTCATTCTGCGGCGGCACAAAGCCGCGCACCGCATTGGCGGTATCAGAAGAAGACGCCATTGTTTTCCAGCTCGTCGAGCAGGTCACCCATAATATCAACGTTGTACGGCGTAATAATGAAGGTGCTGGTCGCCACGCGCTTGATCTGGCCGTTGTTGGCATACGCTACTCCGGACAGGAAGTCGATCAGACGGCGGGAGACCTCTTTGCTGGCAGACTCCAGATTCAGCACCACAGTATGCTTGGCGTTGAGCTGGTCCGCAATGCTGGACGCATCGTCAAAGCGTTCCGGTTTGACCAGAACGACCTGCAGCTGAGTCGTCGCGTTGATGTTCACGACCTTATTGCTGTGCTGTTTGATCTCCTGCTGCTGGGTATACTCCTGCGCAGCTGCAGCCCCCTGCCCGCCGGGGAAAACATTTTCTTCAGTGTCATCTACATAGGAATCTGCATCGGGATCGATACCGAGCTTGCTTCTCAAACTGTCAAGCATGGACATGGTCGTAAAACTCCTTTGATCAGAAAGCGCCGTTTACGTCAGCGCGTCATTACAGCGATATACATTAAATATTATCTTCTTTTTTGGCAGTCTTGTCAATACAAACGGCGTATTTTCGTTACAATAGTTTGCCATCCTCCAAATTTGTGCCCTGCACGATGATCTCATCATAGAGGCGCACCTCATTTGCACTGCCGAGCTTGCCGTCCTCCGGGACAAGAATGTAGCTGTCATTCTCATACAGCGTTGTGATCTTCAAAAAGCGCTGCAGGTTGCCGTACTTGACATAGACACCGCGCTGGCCGTTCACGATATGCAGCGCCTCCTTGTCGATGCGGATGCCCTCGTAGGTTTTTAAATCGACCTGCACGGTCTCGCAGCCCAGGCCCAAGACCTCGGCGCTGATGGTCTGGCATTGCAGCACGATCTTGGCAATGCCGTTGTCCTTGTCCTCGGTGACTTCCTCCACCGTGGCGGAAAGCGGGGTGTTCTGCTTGCCGGGTACGCTGATTTTCACCGTGGACAGACCGTCGAACCGTGCGGCGGTATCCAAATCGCAGACCGCGTAGAATTTCCAGCTGAAGCCCGTCGCGATCTGTCCGGCGCGGTTTGTATCCGCTGCCGGGAAGCCGTCTGCCAGCATTTTTTGCAGCGTGGCCGGGTCGGCATCGGCCAGCGCCCGACAGTCCGTCCGGATGTCGGGCGAGGCCTCCGTGCGGCTGAAATAGCCGTTCGTTGTGGCGGTGACGGTCTGCAGCGTGTCGAGCTGTGCCTTGATGCCGTCGTACTCGGTCTGCAGCGCTGCGATGGACTGGGAGAAATCCGCCGTCTGCCCGGTGCTGATCTGCAGACGGTTCTGGGCCAGCAGAAAGCTGTCCTGCGCGTCGGAGATGCCGGTATACTGGGCAGTGTCCAGCTTATCCAGCAGGTTGTACAACGCCTGCTTCGTCTGGTTTGTCAGCACCGAAAGCTCACTGCCGGCAGAATTCTGCGACTTCGTAAGCAGCGTGATGGAGCGCTCGAGCCGGTCCAGACGCTCACGCTGCAGGCCCTGGGTGTCATCGGTGTAGCATTCGGCTACCACCGTGCCGTTCGTCACGCGCTCGCCATCCTGCACAAGATAGCCGAGATTGCCGCTGCCCGGCACATCCACAGCGTCAAATGCCACAACGCCGGTCAGGTTCAGGCTTTCGGCCAGCGTGCAGCGGATGGCGGTCTCTGTCTTGTAGGACCGATGGAAGATCAGCACGAACTGGACGGCAACATACAGCAGGAAGAGTGCCAGTGCCAGCAGACCCAGCGCGTGTAAAAGTTTTTTTGCCAGCGGGCGGTCCTGCCGGTTGCTCACGGTGCACCCTCCTTTCCGTTATTCCTCGTTGTGCAAAAAGGCCCGCACCAGCGTGCAGGCGCGCTCGGTGACATCCTCCTCATCCAGATAGAGCCACACCGCGTCGTTCTGGCGGCGGAACCAGGTCAGCTGGCGCTTGGCGTAGTTGCGCGTTGCCTGCTTGAGACGCTCGGTGCATTCGGTCAGATCGGCCGTGCCCTCAAAGTACGGGAAGAATTCCTTGTAGCCGATGGCCTGCGCCGCCGTGCGGTAGGCATCGCGGTGGTCGTAGACCTGCCTTGCTTCGTCCAGCACACCGTTTTCGACCATTTCGTCCACGCGGCGGTCAATGCGGCTGTACAGCACTGCGCGGTCCCGGCAGGTCAGGCAGAGGCAGAGCGCATGGTAGGGTGCCTCGGCGGGTCTGGCCTCGCGGCGCTGGTCGCTCATGCGGCGGCCTGTGGCTTCAAACAGCTCCAGTGCGCGGATGACGCGCGGCAGGTTGTTGGGGTGGACCTGAGCGGCGTAGCCGGGGTCGATCCTTTGCAGCTCGGCGTAAAGTGCCGCACCGCCCTCGGTGTCCGCCCGCGCCTGTAATCGGGCGCGGATGGCGGGGTCGGTCTTTTCCGGGGCAAACGCCATACCGCTCAAAAGACTGGTGATATACAGCCCCGTGCCGCCCACGACGAGGGGCAGTCTGCCGCGGGCCGTGATGTCCCGTATCAGCGGGTCGGCGGCGGCGGTGAAGTCCGCCACGCTGTAGGGGGTCTCCGGCGGCAGAAAGTCCAAAAGATAATGCGGTATCCCCTGCCGCTCCTCCGCGCTCGGCTTCGCCGTTCCTACGTCGAGATTTTTGTAAATCTGCATCGAGTCTGCGTTGATGATCTCGCCGTCAAAGGCTCTGGCCAACGCGACGGAAAGTGCGGTCTTGCCGCTGGCCGTCGGCCCGCCGACGGCGACGACGCGGGGG
>ULWD01034188.1_pt1 | contig 11110 bp, 11 predicted proteins | sample 1960011 | NCBI WGS metagenome assembly ULWD01 (sample SAMEA4835803, study PRJEB28245) | human gut metagenome | biome: gut microbiome; material: fecal sample | place: Denmark | collected 2008 | reverse complement strand
CCTGCCGGTAAAATACTGCAGCCGCCGGCTTTACGCACGGCCTTAGCACAGCCTTCGTCAATAACAAGTTTGCCCATGATACGGGCGCCAAAAGCCAGCCAGCGTTTACGAAACTGCAGCCTGTTTTCTTTCGAAACAAAAACTGTACCTATATTTTCACCTTGCAAAATACGGGCTATGGCATATTTTTCATCACCGCGGGCAATTGCCAGATGGATACCTGAACTGGTAGCGGCTTTAGCCGCCTGGATCTTGGTAAACATCCCTCCTGTACCCAAACTGCTGCCAACACCACCGGCACTGGCCTCAATTTCAGGAGTAATATCACTGACGATACTCACCAGTTTCGCATCGGGATGTGTCTGTGGGTTTGCGGTATATAATCCGTCCACATCAGAAAGGATAACAACCAGATCAGCATCGACGATACCGGCAACCAGAGCCGACATATTGTCATTATCGCCTATTTTCAATTCATCTAAAGCTACAACGTCATTTTCATTGACAATAGGAATTACCCGGTTTTTCAGCAGCTCCATAAAGGTGTTGCGGGAATTTGTATAGCGGTGCCTGTCCAAAGATTCTGTTTTAGTAAGCAGCACCTGCGCTACGATCTGTCCATATTCGGCAAAAAGCTTCTCATAGGTGTGCATTAAAATACCCTGCCCCACAGCAGCAGCAGCCTGCTTGCCGGGAATAGTCTTTGGTTTTTCGGACAGGCCCAGACGGTCTACCCCTACAGCAACGGCACCGGAAGTAACAAGGATCATTTCTTTACCCTGATTCTGTAAGTCGGCAAGTTCCCGGGCCAGTCGGTCTATCTGTTCAAAATTACGTTTACCGTTAGCGTAAGTTATGGTACTGGTACCAACTTTCACTACGATACGTTTAGCTTCTTTAAGTGCAGAGCGGTCAAAAGTCATCCAGCTCAATCCCCTCGTTAAAATCTTAGTATTCTTTGAATTCAAATACCATATCGCGGATACGTACGGTTTGACCTTCCTGAATACCTTTTTCTTTTAAAGCCGCATCAATCCCCAGGCTTTTCCAAATCAGCTGGAAACGATACAAAGCTTCGTCATTATCAAAATTGGTCATAGCTACCAAACGCTCGATATTTTTCCCTTTTACTTCAAAATCAGCATCCGCACAAGCGGTGATCTCAAAACTGTCCGGGTCTATTTCATCCATAATGATATTCTCTTCTTCGTCCGGTTCCGGTTCAAAGTTCTGCAGCATCTCATAAGCCTTATACATCAGTTCCTGCAGACCTTCGCCGGTAGCCGCCGAAGCCTTAACGATTTCATAGCCTTTAGCTTCAACATATTCTTTAACACGCTGGAAATTTTCCTGGCCTTCCGGCAAATCCATTTTGTTGGCAACTACCAGCTGCTTGCGGCGTCCTAACCGTTCGCTGTATTGAGACAGCTCAAAATTGATTTTTTCAAAATCCTCAATAGGATCACGTCCGTCGGTACCGGAAACATCCAAAACATGCAGCAGTACTTTTGTACGTTCTACATGACGCAGAAAGTCGTGACCCAAGCCAACACCTTCATGCGCTCCCTCGATAAGTCCGGGAATATCAGCAAGAACAAAGCTGCGTTCAGCATCGATACGCACCACTCCTAAAACAGGGGTCAATGTAGTAAAATGATAAGCGGCAATTTCAGGTCTTGCAGCCGAAACCTGTGCAATGATACTGGATTTACCGACACTCGGATAACCTACCAGGCCAACGTCAGCCAGAAGCTTCAACTCCAGCTTTATCCAGCGCAGCTCGCCCGGTTCACCTTTTTCTGCAAAAGTCGGTGCTCTGTTGGTACTTGTAACATAGCAGGCATTACCTTTACCACCACGGCCGCCTTTAGCAATAACATATTCCTGTCCGTCCTCAGTCAAATCAGCCAGGCGCACACCGGTAGCATCATCGCGCACTAAAGTTCCAAGAGGTACTTTTACGATAACATCATCGGCACGTGGTCCTGTACAGTTGGAATTACCGCCGTGTCCGCCACGTTTGGCAACAAATTTTCTTTTGTAACGAAAATCAATTAAAGTATTGAGATTTTTATCAGCTTTTAAAATCACGTCGCCGCCACGACCGCCATTGCCACCGTTCGGGCCGCCTTTTTCAACAAATTTTTCGCGTCTGAAGCTGCTGCGTCCGTCACCGCCGGCACCTGCTTCGACATATATTCTCGCTCGATCAATAAACATGATATTCTCCTCTATCTTCAATAATTAAATATTCAGCATAAATGTCTCGTTAAATTTAACGCCTGCCTACTTATCTATTTCCTTATTATAATACAAAAAGGCCAGTGAAAGCAAAGTTTCTTTATTTACTATTATCTTTTTCCAGCCAGGTTCTAAGCAGCGGAGCAGCATATGTTCCCATCGCCCTGTAAACGGCTGCCGTCGGGTGTACGCCATCCAGATAAGCATCCTTCAGTTCTGCAGCAGTCAGTCCAACAGCAGGCTGCAGATCCAGCAGCAATGTCCGCTCTGCAAAACGTGCGCTTATTACATCCCGCAGCGGTAAAATATATTCGTTTAACCTGCTTTCCGCCGTTACAAGCGGCAAAACAATACCCAAATCAAAGTTTTTACTCTGACAATATCTCAAGGTTTTATCCAAATCTTCCAGAATAAATTTCTGCGGACGCATTTGAATGATATCATTAGCTCCTCCCAGAAACAAAATATGTTTAATATGAGCCGGCAAAGGCATTGTTTTCAGGCGGGATAAAATATCGTCTGTACAATCCCCGCATACTCCATAATTCAAGAATTTATCTCCGGTGAGTTTTTCAGCTTCGGCAAGCCACGATATACGCGGGCCAAAAGGGAAACCATAAATCAAAGAATCACCAAAACATGCCACTGTCTGCATTTTTCCACCACCTGCCAATTCTTAATGGCATTTTATCAAGACTTCTCGTAAAAAGCAAAATAATTTTTTGAGGTTTAGCTTGAAAAACTTTTAGTCCTAATATAATTATGTAATTATATTAAACAGATTATGTAATCATTGTAAGATGCAAACCCTATTGCAATAATGTATTATATAGACAAGGCAAAAGCATTTAATGCAATTACCTCCTCCCTTCTCTCTCAATTATTTTCATCCTTTCAACCTCAAAAAGCGGTTGCGACTACGGTGGTGCGAGTCGCAGCCGTTTTTTGGTTTTATAAATAAAAGGTTCCGTACTTAACGTACGGAACCTTTTATTTATTTTGTGCATTGGTATTTACCAGTATAGCATCTTTAAACTGTAAATTTTTGACAGTCGTTTCTAAAAATGTTTTTTCGTCCGCTGTCAAAGCCCGTTCTTTACTCATTATCATCAGATAAATCAAATTACCGTTCTTAAGGGTGGCATAAATCTGTCCGTCATATTTCTGCCCTACGCTGTCAGCTATATAGCTGCTGAATTTAATAAAATACATCTTCCCATTCTGCAGCTCACCTGCGACTACCGGCTCCTGCCAACCGCTGTTTTGCAGATTTTCCGCAAAATAGTCCTTCATCACTCCGCCAGGTCTATAATTCAGGTCGGGCAATTCTTTTGTCAATTTACTGCTTTCCACCATAACATGCATTGTCATCGATTTATTAACAGGGTCACTTATTGAAAGCTGCGCGACCTGAACCCCAAGTTCGTCATTTGGATCGGTCGGCCTTTCCACAACTGTTACTGCATACTGTTCAGGCAAGCTGACAGTACAACCACCATCAGTCACTTCATATGTTCTTTCAGCAGCGCAGGCAACCCCTATTGAAAATATAAAAATCAAACTCATCGATAATAAAATTTTCCGCAGCATCATACCACTCCGTTCTTAAGTGTTCTGTTTACCATTATAACAGAAAGTAAGGTTCTTTGTATAAACAAAAAACCTTACTGAAAACTTTATTTTAATGAATCTTCCACATCACGCAATCTTCCCTTACCAATATTCTGATACAGATTATCATAACGTTCTTCTGCTAAATTTCGTCCTTCTTCCATAGCTTTTTTTATATCTTCAAAATACGAATTTACTGCAGCAGGTGACCATGTCTGCAATTCACATAACGCATACTTTCTAAAAAGTTCCGCATTAGCCCGTTCTCTTTTAACAGCATGTGGATATTTAAAGGCTAATTCATTCATCCACTTTTCTTCTATATCAACGATCCTTTCGATCTGTGGATTGTCCCGCAGGGTTGGTATCTGATCACCAATCAAAGCATATTTTTCAGTCATAACATTACGTCCGTCTTTTTTCGCTGTTTCCAAATCGCACAGCCACAAAGCAACTGTTTTATCCGATAAAACAGAATATGTCATACGGCGCATTTCCTTAAATGCAGGTATGGTATTAGCAGGAACAGCTTCTTCCGCATTGACACTCATAAACATTTCGGTCTCCAAATCAATGATCCGCTGCATGATCTCATTTCTCTGCATATTTTTCACTCCTTTACGGCAGCACGCTTTTGTGCTAAAGCTTCAACTTCCTCCAAATCTTTAAATCCTAAATTACCATACAGATATTGGTAACGTTCTTCAACTAAATTACGTTTTTGTGTCGCGGCTAAAAAGATATCACGATAATATAAATTTAAAGTTGCATCAGAATACGTTTCCAATTCGCAAACTGCGTATGTAGTAAAGCCGCCTTCAACAGCTATTGTCAAAGGATATTTTTTATGTACTTCAGAAAGCCATTTTCTTTCGATATCTACTATTTTGTAAATCAGTTCATTTTCATTTAACGATGGTATCAAATTTTCCATACGGGCATATTTTTCTGTCATTAAGTTACGCCCTGCCGCCGCTGCCGTTTCCAGGTCCTGTAAATACGATGTCAGTGTATCAGCCGCTAAAACCGAATGGCTCCACGCATCAGATAAAAAGTTTTCAGCATTTCCTGGCAATCAGCTGGTTCACTGGCTTTAACAGCGATAAACATCGCTGCTTCACGGGCGATAATCTTTTCCAAAAGCTGTTTTCTATCCATTTACAACACCGTCCTCAAATAAGCTTATCTGCTGCAGTAACAATCGTGCCAGTAAATTTGCCGCTTCTCTGGTAGGATGGATACCATCACTGCCAAAAATACATTTCCCATCCAGACTTTTTATCCTGTCATACCAGTCCAGTAGATTAACGCTTTTACCAAGCATTAATCTTGTCAGCAGGTTATTATACAGAACGATCTTTTTTTCTAAACCTGCATGTTTTAACAGATGGACTTTCTCTACAGGAGGATTATTGATAACAATCACTTTGCTCCCTCTGCTCTTGGCAAAATTTAGAAAAAGCTGCAGATTATTTTTATATTCATCAGGCGTTACCCAAGGGTCACGACCGTATTGTTCAGAGTAAAGCGGCCAGATTTTTCTTCCTTCCGCCGGCCATAAATCTACCAGACCCAATTGTAATATCGTATAATCCGGGCGTAAAAATTCTATTTCATTGGCCTCGCCTTTTATAAGACTTAAACTTGTATTAGCATGGCGGCAGCGATTTACCAGACATACATCCTCGGTAAAATTTGCGCTGAGCATTCTGCGCAGCTGCTCGGGATATGTTCCTGCGTAATCGAGTTCTACATTAAAGCTGTTTTTTGCATATCGCGGTAAACCGTAGCTGTCGCCAATTACCAATACTTTCATATTTCCAGCCCCTAAACAAATATTTTCTAAATACAGTACTGTTTTAAAATCTTATTTATTCTGTATAGTCTTCGTTTTCTTCTAAAACTACACCCTGTTGATCAGGCACTTTTATTTTCAGCGGTAAAATAAAAGCTATAATCGCCGAAAGAACAAAAGAACAGAGAGCAAATTTGATAGAAGCAATAAAGTTACCAGTAGTATCGGCAAGATATCCGCCCATAAAGCTGCCCAGCGCCGGTCCTATACCCATAACAATCAGGGTGGCAAGCCCCCACAATTTGCCCAGACTGACGCGCCCATAGATAGCACCGGCATAACCAACGACGCCACCCGGTTCAATTGCCCAATAAACTGCAAACAGTACGCAGATCAAAGCACCCAAAGTGGTAGACTGCGGTCCCATTGTCATAAGCAGCAAACAAGCTACTGCGCCTACAGCCGGGCCGAAAATAAGCATTGTTTTTCTGGCTTTGATCTCATTTTTCATCGCTACAACTAATTTATCAGATACGATACCCAAAAGCGGCATCGTAAAGATACCGGCGATACCAATGATGATATAAAGGTTAGTTGCATTATCTAAAGTCATTTTCAAATCTTTGGTCCAATAGGTAACGACCTGAGTCCAAATCAAAAATTCAGCAACCATACTGGTCAAAAATGCCAGAATCGAACCCCAAATCGGAAACGTGCTAAAAGCCTCTCCAATTTTCCAGGGATACTCTTGTTGGGCTGCCGTGCCTTTAGCAGGTGGAACTTCGCCAAAAGCATGTAAGCCATACTGTTCCGGGTTCTTTTTTGCCAGTAATGCTGCCAGTAAAAGTGCTACGAGCGAAATCCAACCCAAAATTGTCATTAATTGTCATTGCATCACGCCATTGTCCTGCATTTTCGACCAGCATCGGTTTCACGCCCAAACTGAGTACAATCTGCGCCATTGGGGCACCGGCAAAAGCAATACCCCACATTTTGGCATAATATTTTCCAACGAACCATTTACGAATGGAAATGGTAGATGATACCCACAGCATACCTGTTCCGATACCGGCAAAAATAGCATAAGCCGCATAATAAGAATATAAAGATTCAACCTTCGCTGTCAGATAAAAACCCAGCATACAAAAAACTGCGGCAATAGTATAAACAGGTTTTGTACCCCATTTATCCAAAATCATACCGCTAAAGAACGCTGTAATGGCATAAATGCTCATCATCAGCGAATAGCCTAACGATACCTGTGCCCCGGTCCAACCCATCGTCTGCGACATTGGCCCGGCCAGGATAGCAAAAGTAGAGCGGTAACCAAACAGGCAAAATACTGCCAGCCACGCAGCAACGACTACAAAATAAGAGGTTTTTTTCGCATCCATATAAACCATCCCTTCGTCTCAAAAATCTATAAAAGATTATGAGTTAATAGTAATTACAAATTTCAGCTCCATTTTGAAAAGAGGCGGATGCAGGCTCCTGCATCCGCCAACTTACTTTAGTTAAGGAGGAAGTATTGTAATAGACTTATTTACTTGTAAACTGTTCGCAATATACGGCTTTCAAATCACCGTAAGTCCAGTCTTTTTTCTTAAAGCCATCGCAGATACCAATGTTGTTTTCGTCAGCTTCTATAAAGCATTTGCAGCATTTACATTTAGCAATAGGCGTAAACATCGGACAGGTTTCGCTGTCAATAAGGATAATACTGTCGTTATTGGCATGGCAGATACCTTTAGCAACGTCAATAGGGGTAAAATTACGGCAATCAGCATGATTATTTTTAGCCATTGTGACTCACACTCCTTCGTATTCGGTTCTTGCAACAACTTCGTCCTGGATCGGTTTACCGATTTCTACCCAGTATTGAGTAAAGCCGGCTACACGTACCAACAAATCACGATAGTTATTAGGATGTTTTTGAGCATCTTTCAAAACTTTAGAATCGACGATATTAAATTGAATATGGAAGCCGCCTTTTCTCATGTAAGAACGGGTCAGATCCAACAATTTCTTAGAACCTTCGATACCTTTTACTGCATTCGGATGCAGTTTCAGGTTCATCTGTGAGTTTTGAGATCTGCTGTGATCCCAGCAAGTAGCGGATTCAAATAATGCATAGGCACCATTGCGGTCAGTACCAGGATATGCAGACATAGAAGCGTCAGCAAAAGTAGTACCGGAAAGACGCCCGTCAGCAGATGCAAGTGTTGCTGCACCTTGCGGAGCATGGGTAGATACAGACATCTGGCAAACATAGAACGGCTTAGCGTACAAGGATTCATATTTATCGCCGCAGCCACAGTACCAGTCTTCAAATTCAGCCAGAATTCCATCGACTTCAGGAATATCGTTGCCATATTTAAAGGATCTCAGGCAATCTGCGTGGATCTGATCGTAACGTCCGTCATCATCATCACGTTTTTCCTGAGCTTCAAGCGAGAAACTGCCGATTTCATCAGCATTTTTGAAGCCAAAGTTATTAATAAGCGCATCTGTAAGTTCTTCCAGAGTATATTTCTTATCTTCAAACACCAATTTTTTAATGTTGTACAAAGAATTGACCATATTGATAGTGCCTGTGTCTTCAATGTTATAAGTAGCATTGTAGCGGTAGCCCATATTGCCAATATGCTGGCCTTTTGCCAGGCAGTCAGGTTTCAGGAAGGAATTTACCAGCGACATGTTATGTTTACGCCATACATCATGCTGAATATTATTGGTAGTTACAAGGCAATCGATGACGATATCATAATATTCAAGGAATTGTTCATACAATTCTTCATAAGTTTTAAATGTTTTGTTATGAGGTGGCAGAACCTGCAAATCAATACGTCTGTCATAGCCATTGGTAAGAACCATTTCCAAAACTTTCGGATTGGAAATAAAATGTACACCTACGGAAGTCGGCTGGCCTGCGCCGCCCGGGATCCAATATTTCTTGCCATTCAATTCCAGTTCTTTCCAAATACCAGGCGAAGTTTCCAAACATCCGCCGATCGAGAAGGCACGGGCATCTTCCAGGTTCATACCTTCCGGCCCGTAATTTTTCATGATAAATTCGATACCGCCGCGGTTATTCATCCAGGCCGGATAACCGGTACCGCTCTTTTCGCACTCTACAGCTTTCAACAGAAATTCTTCCGGCAATTTATCATCATACAGTACTGACAGTGTCGGTTGTGTGGTCTGACAAGTCATACCAGCTTCCAGCAGCAGCATTTCCAGTCTGTTGGCAGCCGGCTGACCGTCACGGGTCAAACCTCCCAGGCAGACATTATTGAAAGTATTGCCGGAAAGTACGCCGCCAACAACACCCATTGAAGCAAAGCAATCAATACAGGTCATTTTTACACGGTAGCATTCTAAAAGTTCCAATACCTCAGCTTCAGTGATACGTCCGGCTTCCATATCCTGCTCAAACCATGGCCATAATACCTGTCCAATACGTCCGGGCGACATACCTGAAATAGCATCTTCATTAACAGAAGCCATATGGACCATATAAATCATTTGCAGAGCCTCACGGAAATTACGTGGTTGTTTATGAGCGATATGCTCCATGATCTCAGCTATCTCTTCATATTCTTTCTTTTGTTTAGCATTTTTCTCAGTTGCAGCCAAACGTTTGGCTTCATCAGCATAATGCAGATGCCATGTTTGGATACCTTCCAAAACAAGTTTGACCGCTTCGTAGAAATACAGCCTGCTCATACCGATAATGCCATCACCGTCAGGACGTCCTGCAGTTTCTGCAATACCTTCTTCACACATTTTGATCAAACCGTCATAACCATATTGCAGCGGGTAGAAATAATTGATTACTTCACGGCCCTGCGGCAGTGTATAGCCGGAATCAAACATACAAATCAGGCTGCGCATAACAGCTTCTTTAATCGGATATTCCGGAACCATTTGTTCATAACGATGACCAACATCATCCACAGATTTGCCAACCCACTCACGAGCCAGTTTAGTTAAAACACGAACTTCGTCTTTACGGATACCATATTTACCGGCAATGGAAACAACGTTACCAAAACTTTCAGTTACGTTGCCGCCACCAGCGCCATAAGCACTGACCTGGTCAGCACTGGCAGAACCGGAAGCTAAAGCGGCCTGGTACAGTTCGTCTTCCTTCGCCATAAAGAATCCTTCAGATAACCACGGCATCGGGAAAGAACCACGATAGTACTGGGTCTTAGCACCAACAAGCAACTCACCTGGATAAATACTGGGAGTCAAATGCTCGAAGCCCGCCTTTAATGCTCTGCCGCGGCGCACTTCCATAATGTCACCCTCATTAGCCTGAAATACACGGTTATACCAATAGGGAAATTCGCAGGTTACAGAAGACAATGTCTGCAGATAAATATCTTTCAACTTAGCAGCTCTTTCTGTAGCACCTTCTTTTACTTCGCGGTCAACCATCTCTTTCGGCGCTTCACCGCCAGCTTGGAGATTCAAGGACATACCTTGCTCTTCCAATACGTCAACGAGTTTTCTTGCCATAATAAATCCTCCTTTTTTACATAAAATTCACTATAAGACCTGCAGCATTTTTAGAAGCAGTCATCCATTCAGTATTCACGCTTGCTGCATCCTTAGGTTGCCTTAAGTGTACTATGCGAAAAATCTTAAGTATTGAGCCGCCAGTAGGAGTTGTAAGTCTGAAAAAATCAAACGCTGCTACACCTCAGGTACTAGCAGGTCCTAAACACAAAAACAGCGGCAGCACACTGGTCCAAGCAAAACCAATGCGCTGCCGCTGTTTTATTGAGGAATTTTAAAATGGGGTGTCAGAACCAACATAGGCTTTGATGCCTAAATCAAGCAGCACCTTCTGCAAAACTTCTAATTTTTCAGGAGGCGTAGCTTCATACATACTGTAAGGATAAACCATACCACAAGACTTCCATTTTGAATCGCCAAGACGATGGAATGGCAGAAGATTGAATTCCGTTAAACCAACACTGTGCATAAACTCTGCAATGGCCGCCATATTTTCTTTACTGTCATTAAAGCCTTCGATAACAGGCGATCTCAAGACCAGTCTTCCCGGCCAATCTGATTGTGCCAATGCCGCGATATTTGCTAAAATAAGTTCATTTGGAACTCCGGTTTTCTCTTTATGCTTATCAGAATCCATATGCTTCAGATCATTAAATGCAAAATCAACATATTTCATAGTTGCCAAATAGGTTTTCTGAGGGAAAAATCCGCTCGTTTCAATCGCTGTATGGATATAAGCATTACGGCACTCCTTCAGTACCGCCTGCAAAAAATCTTTTTGATACATAGGATCGCCGCCGCTGAAAGTAGCCCCACCTTTACCAGACCAGTAATGCCTGTCACGGTCAAAAATTTTCATCAGTTCGGAAACCTTCATATCTCTGGAAGCCGGGACAAAATGCTCATGTACGGTAAGGAAGCAAGCAACCGAAAACAAGA
>ULWD01043385.1_pt1 | contig 11140 bp, 9 predicted proteins | sample 1960011 | NCBI WGS metagenome assembly ULWD01 (sample SAMEA4835803, study PRJEB28245) | human gut metagenome | biome: gut microbiome; material: fecal sample | place: Denmark | collected 2008 | reverse complement strand
GACCCGCCGCTTCCATCGCAGCCCGCAGGTCGGCGGTGCGCAGATGCGTCTCGTGCAGGCGGCGGCGCTCTGCATCCAGAATGGCCTGTGTGTGCTGGTATCTGGCCCAGCGGTCATCCTGCACCAGCCCATAGTCCCGGCCGATGGGGGTCAGGCGCTGGTCGGCGTTGTCCTGCCGCAGGGTCAGCCGGTATTCGCTGCGGCTGGTCATCATGCGGTAAGGGTCCATGACGCCCTTGGTCACAAGGTCATCCACCAGCGTACCGAGGTAGCTCGTATGACGCGGCAGAATGAGCTGTTCTTTGCCCAGTGCATTGCGGGCGGCGTTCAGGCCGGCCAGCAGCCCCTGCGCAGCCGCTTCCTCGTAGCCGGAGGTGCCATTGAACTGCCCTGCACCGTACAGACCGCGAACGTTCTTGCTCTCCAGCGTTGCTTCCAGACTGGTCGGGTCCACACAGTCGTATTCGATGGCGTAGGCCGGACGCATGATCTCGATGTTCTCAAACCCTTTGATGCTCCGGTAGAAGGCATTCTGCACATCTTCCGGCAGGCTGCTGGAAGCACCCTGTAAATACATCTCCTCGGTGTTCTCGCCGCAGGGCTCCACAAAGATGGGGTGGCGGTCCTTCCCTGCAAAGCGGACGACCTTATCCTCGATGGAGGGGCAGTAGCGCGGGCCGACGCCCTCGATCATGCCGCCGTAGAGCGGGCTGCGCTGGATGTTGTCCAGAATGATCCGGTGCGTCTCCGGGTTGGTGTAGGCGATCCAGCATTCCACCTTGTTGTGCATGGGCGCATCGGTCAGGAAGCTGAAGGGCTGCAGCTCATGATCCGGGTCGCCGGGCTGGCATTCCAGCTGAGAGAAATCGATGCTGCGCCGGTGGACACGGGCCGGGGTGCCGGTCTTGAACCGGCGCAGCGGCAGGCCCGCCGCCTTCAGGCTCTCGGTCAGGGCATTGGCGGCGTGCATCCCATCCGGGCCGGAGGCATACCACGCATCGCCCACAAAGATCTTGCCGCCGAGGTTGGTGCCCGTGGCGATGACCACGCATTTGGCCCCATACTCGCCGTTCAGCTGGGTCACAACCCCCTTCACATGGCCGTCCTCCACCTCGATAGAGACGACCTCTGCCTGATGGATGGCCAGACCCGGCGTCAATTCCAGCGCATGTTTCATATATTCGTGGTAGCGCTTGCGGTCGGTCTGGACGCGCAGCGCATGGACCGCCGGGCCCTTGCCCTTGTTCAGCATCCGGCTCTGCAGATAGGTGGCGTCCGCCGCCAGGCCCATCACGCCGCCAAGGGCGTCCAATTCACGTACCAGCGTTCCTTTTGCAGTTCCACCAATGCTGGGATTGCAGGGCATATTGCCGATGGCATCCAAGCTCATGGTGAACACCGCCGTCTTTGCGCCCAGCGTTGCAGCCGCATGGGCCGCCTCAATGCCCGCATGGCCTGCGCCGATCACAATGACGTCATAATCTCCTAAATGGTTCATTTTTACTTTCCCACACAAAATCGTTCAAATACTTCGTTGATGACCGCTTCCGACGCATTTTCGCCGGTCAGGTCACACAGGGCATCCAGTGCATCGTCCACGCAAACCGATACGGCATCCAGCCCGAACCCGCCCGCTGCGGCCTCCAGCGCACCGGCGACCGCTTCCCGCGCACGGGTGGCGGCGGCAAGCTGCCGCTGCCCCGAAAGGCTGGCAGCGTGGGGGTCGATCTGGTTCGTGCCCAGCAGCCGCGCCACCGCCGAGGCGATGAGCTTCCGTGCCCCCTCCTCCTGGCAGCAGACCGGCAGCACCATCGCGAAATAGGGCGCGATGACCTCCGCGTCGAACCGGGTCGGCTTGTCCTCCTTGTTGATGAGGGCAATGGCCGGGCGGCCCGCACACTTCCGGGCCAGCGCAAGGTCCTCCCGCGTCAGCGGCTCCGAGCCGTCGAAGACGGCCAGCACCAGCCCGGCCTCGTCCAGCTTCTTCCAGCTGCGGCGGATGCCCTCGGCCTCGATGACGTCTTCGGTATCCCGCAGTCCAGCGGTGTCGAAGAGGTTCAGCCGGATGTCCCCCAGCCGGACGGCCTGTTCCACCACGTCGCGGGTCGTGCCCGCCACCGGGGTCACGATGGCCCGGTCGAACCCGGCCAGCAGGTTCAGCAGGGTGGATTTTCCCGCATTGGGCCGGCCCACGATGGCACAGTCCACGCCTTCGCGCAGAACGGCCCCGGCATCGTAGTTCCGGATGAGGACATCCAGCTCGTCCTTCACGCTGCCCAGCACAGTTTGCAGATGGGTCTCGTCCAGCTCCGGCACATCTTCCTCCGGGAAATCCACCCACGCGGCCAGATGGGCCTGCAGACTGGTCAGGGCCTCTTTTTCGGCGGCGATCTTTCTGGCCAGCGCCCCGCCCAGCGAAGCATTGGCCAGCGCAGCGCCCTGTCTGCCATCCGCAGATACCAGATCCATGACGGCCTCGGCCTGGGTCAGGCTGAGCTTGCCGTTCAGGAAGGCGCGGCGGGTGTACTCGCCCGGCGCAGCAGGCGCAGCCCCGGCCTCGATGCAGCTTTCCACCAGCCGCCGGGCCACAGCGCTGCCGCCGTGGCAGCTCAGCTCCACCACGTCCTCGCCGGTGTAGCTGTGGGGTGCCCGGAAAAAGAGGGCGACCCCCTCATCGAAGGCGTCCTCCCCTTCCAGAAATGTTCCGAACAGGGCGGTGTAACCTTTGGCCCCGGCCACGGTCCGGTCCGGGTTCGCGGGGCGGAACACCCGCGCCGCCACGGCGTAGCTCTCCGGCCCCGAAAGGCGCACTACGGCAATGCCGCCCGCCCCCGGTGCTGTTGCAATGGCTGCAATGGTCGAATCCTGCATCTGTGTCCCCTCCCGCTGGTTTGAATCAAAATTTATTGTACCACGAACCGACGAAAAAGGGAAGTTTTTCTTCGCAGGCGGGTTTTTCACCACATTTCAAAGCTGCGTTGAAAATATCATCTATCTTTGTTTCTCCTGAATCAATTCTACTGCTGTGTCCACCAAGCGAACTACTCCTTTTGCCTGTTCTGGCGTCAGCTGTCCCAAAATATCAGAGAGATGCTGTAATTCTGCCGTATTTTTTTCCTGCATCGAATCCTCCGCAAACAATTCTGCCAGGCTGACGCCAAGACCTACGCTAATTTTTTCGATAGTATAAATCGTCGGGCACCTCATTCCTCGTTCCACATGTCCCAAAAATGCTGCATTCATCTCGCACTTCAGCGCCAGCTCCTCAAGACTCAGCCCGCGTTGTTTCCGCAAAGCACGCACTTTTTGGCCGATTCGTGCAGCAAGTTTACTGCGCTCTATCTCCGAATTTTTCACGAACAGTACCTCCACATGTATAATGAGAGTCTTTTTTACTTCTTATAGCGTACTGAGTGAAAATTCTTGTCTCAATCGGCGATGCGTAGTGTTTTTACTATCAATTAATATTGATTTTAGGTCTAGAACCTGCTACAATCAGCGTAGAGACCCTTGATTTTATTTCTTTTTCAGGAGGTATTGCAATGATTCGAAAAAAGATTTCTCGGCGCACCTTTCTTGCGGCACTGCCTGCGGCGGCATTGGTACTGGCCGGGTGCAGCAGCGGAAAAAGAGGCGGGACCAGCGAAAGCACTCTTATAAGCAGAAACGAGACCGCCAGCGCCAGCAAAGTCGACACAGCAGCGCCTTCAATCGCCAGCCGGAAAGTTCTTCTCGTCAATTATCCTTCCCACTCCACATTGAAACTACTTGACCCGGATGGAACGGAAATTTGCTCGTTAGAAAGCTGTGATTTTTCGGTTCCTGTATGTAAAGATGGAAAATTTCCTATTCGAAAAAAAGAAAAATTTGGGTATGCTGATATTGACGGAAATCTCCTGCTGAAGCCTATCTACGATTATCCTCCCTCTTATGTGGATGGTTTTTTTACTGCTGTAAAAAATGGGATGACAGGTTATGCCGATGCGGATGGAGCATTTTTCCTGTCTCCACAGTACAGTGATGCCGGTGTTTTCTCGCACGGCTTCGCTCCTGTAAAGCAGGACGATCTTTGGGGCTTCATTGATCGAAGCGGCGAATTTGTAATTCCGCCACAGTTTGAATCCAAGCCAAGTTCTTTCTCAGCGAATTTTGCCAGCTGTTCCATCAAAAAACAATCCGGCATCATCGACCAGAATGGAAACTGGACTGCTTCCAACTTCACCCCCTTCTATTCTACGCTTCCATTTTATGATGGCTATGTCGTTGCTCTTTCGACCGAATCCAAACAATTCTGTTATGTCGATATGTCCGGCAAAGTGAGCATTGATGGCCCCTTTTCCGCTGCGGGCGATTTCTGCGAAGAGAGAGCCGTTGTGGAAGAAGATAATGCGTTTGGTTTCATCGACACCAACGGAAACTACATTTTCAAACCGCAGGCCGATGTCATAGCCAACTACCACGATGGCTTTGCCTTTGTCCGAACTCCTGATTTTACCGGATTCCTCGACAAAAAAGGAAAAAAAGCAATCTCCTTCCAGGACGCTGTTGATACGTTTTCTTATATCGAGAGCGATCTGTTCTCCCGGCGTCAAGTCGCATTCCTGCGTTTTGAAAACGGATATGCCTTTGTTCCATTCGAAAATGCTTCCTCCAAACTCTTCGATACCAAAGGAAAGGTTGTTTTTGATTTTTCCGATATCGAAAAAAAGTATGGTTCGGTCCACTATGCTTACAAGGGCGACGAATCGTTTGCTATTACGAGCAATGATGAGGGCCGCAATCTGATTGATTTCAATGGAAATGTTCTTTCTTCTTTGGGATTCTGTGACTTCGTTGCCATTCTGGACCCCAGCGAAGAGCACGTTCATCTCGTCTTATGCTGATTTCAGTATTTTGTAAATCTTGAGGAGGTCTATTTTATGCACGAGAATAAGTTTTCGCGAAGGATGTTCCTAGCCAGTATCCCAGCAGCGGCGGCCACACTGGCACTAACCGGGTGCGGCAAAAACAAAACAAGCCATTCCACAGCATCTTCTCTCAGTAGCAAAATAATCCTTATGGATAACGGCGCATTTGATACTTTACGATTGTTAAAAAGTGATGGAACGCAACTTGGTTACCCCGAAGGCTGTGATTTTCCATCCCTCATCCGAACTTGTATTGATGGAAAGATTCCTGTCCGAAAAAATAACAAATTCGGTTATATCGATATCGAGGGAAATATCCTATTGGAACCTGTCTATGATTCTGTTCCGACCTATACAGATGGCGTTTTTACCATTGAGCAGGATGAACTGATTGGCTATGCAGATGCAGACGGAAGCATCTTTCTCCCGCCACAATATAAATACGCCGGTATTTTCTCACATGGCCTCGCCCCCGTGACGAGTGGCGAGTACTGGGGTTTTATTGACCGAAGCGGCGAGTTTGTTATCCAACCGCAATTCATATGCGAACCTGAAGCCTTCTCTGAAAATTTTTCTTTCTGCCGCTCAAATAATAGAGACTCCGGTATTATTGACCGGGAAGGAAATTGGAAAGCGACTAATTTCAGTTCGTATACAAATCCCTTTCAGTTTTACGATGGCTACGCCCTGGCACTCTCCCATGAATCGGAACCAATGTGTTATGTCGATTCCTCCGGCGAATTATGCTTCGGAAAGTCCTTTTCCCATGCCAGCAGCTTCTCGGAGGAACGTGCCATTGTCATAGAAACGGACGATTCCGATCTTATGGGATTCATCGATACCAGTGGAAACTATATTTTGACTCCGCAGGCCGATATCGCTTGCCCCTTCCATGAAGGCCTTGCATTCATCCACTCCACTGCTTTTACCGGTTTTATCGACAAGAACGGCCAACAGGTCTTTTCTATCAAAGCGCCCATTGACTATTCTTTCTACTCTCGAACAGAAGTTTTTATTCAGCCATCCTATGGTTTTTTACGAGTCGAAGATGGCTGTGTATTCGTTCCGTTTGAGAAAGATTCCTCCAAATTGTTGGATACCAAAGGAAAAGTTGTTTTTGATTTTGCTAAAATCGAAAAGGAATACGGCACCGTTCTCTATGCCCATGGCGGAAAAGAAAAATTTGCAATTACGAAGAAAAACGGAAACTATCACTTTATCGATTTCAAAGGAAAAACCATTGCAGACCCTCGTCTTTGTGTTTCAATCTCTATCATTGATTCAAACGATAATTGCCTTTATAGCGTCTAATGCTGATTCCAGCATTATAAATCTTGAGGAGGTCTATCTTATGCAAAAGAAGTATTCCCGCCGCACATTCCTCGCTGCCAGTGCCGCCGCGCTCCTGCTCACTGGATGCTCCGGTTCTCCGGAAGATCCGGCCCCCAGCATCCCTGACAGTGCCACTCCATCGCCTGAACCGGAACCCGATGATTCTATAGAAAAACCTGCGGATTCCAACACCGAAACCATCAAGGATATCGTCTGGATTATTCAGCCGAACAACGACGGCTCCGGAACAGCCTATATCACTGGATATGAAAAAAGCGGCCCTCAACCGCGTGGACAAGTCATCATTCCGGATACTTACTACGGTTATACCATTACTGGCATCGGAACGCAGGTCTTCAGCCAGAACAAAGATATCACGATGGTCACACTTCCCGAAACAGTAGAATCCATCAGCCGCTCGTTTGAAGGCTGTTCCAACTTGACCTACATCAATCTTCCCTCTTCCCTGAAAGAAATTGGAAGTTACGCATTCTGTGACGATGAAAAGCTATCTGGTGTTGTCTTTCCGGAGGGGCTGAAAATCATTGGACCGAAAGCCTTTGCCGGAACCAGTCTGACTGAGGTGATTCTCCCCAGCACGATTGAACATGTGGACGATGGAGCTTTCCGTTCCTGTGAAAAGCTGGAACGAGTTGAGGTGAAAGGCGGTCCCTTCTTCAGCGGTTCCACGTTTACACACTGTCCCAACCTAGTCTCCATCAAACTTTCCACCGGCACCAAAATCCTTCCGGCGGATTTTGCCTCTGACTGTGAAAAACTTACAGACGTATCGCTTCCCAATGATTTGGAAACCATGCGTTCCGCTTTCAAAGGATGTTCTTCTCTGGCACACATCCTCCTTCCCTCTTCCATCATCGAAATGACAAATGATGTCTTTTGCAATTGTACTTCTCTCCGTAGTGTTGCCCTTCCCGACAATCCGAAATTCTATATCATCAACGGCGGCACGTTCGGAGGCTGCACCTCTCTCAGCCGTGTTTATATTCCAAAATCGATTTGTTATATCAATGCCTATGCGTTCAACGATTGTTCTGCGCTTCGTTCTGTGTGTTATGGCGGAACGGAGACAGAGTGGCATAAAATCAATCTAAGCGCTGATCATAACAGCTGTCTCCTCGCTGCTTCCCGCTCCTACTCTGTCTCGCATAACGCTTTCTTAGCCCAGCAATAACACCTAAACTGAAACTGCCATCTCCGAAAGGGTAAACGCTCAAAGGAGATGGCAGTTTTTGTTTGGCATATCTGTCCACTGATACAGTAGTATTCCATTTTGTCCCCATACATCTGTTTTTATCGGACGAAACAGTTCGCCCCTGTTTAGTGAACCCTCCTGCTGATAATTCTGTTTTTCTTCGCAGGCGACCTGTGTGCAAAACAAAAGCTGCCCCTCCCCGGCAGTTTTCCACCAGAAAGGGGCAGCATGGTTCAAAACTCAGCGATCAGATCTCGATCTTGCCGAAGCTGAAATCGGCGAAATCATCCACGCGCTCGGTGCGCTTGGGTGCTACGGGTGCTGCATCCTCCGCGTCGCGGGGCGCATAGGTGCGCTCCGGCACACTGGAGCTGCGGCCGCCGCGGCTGCCTGCCGGGCGGGGTCCGCTGCGGTAGCCGCCGCGATTGCTGCCATTGCGGTCGCCGTTCCGGTTCCCGCGATAGCCGCCATTCCGGTTTCCACCGTTCCGGCGGCCGTTGCCGCGCGGGCGGCGCTCGCCGTAGGTGTTGTCGGTCTGGGCATCGGGTGCCGTGGAGTAGATGACCACACGGCGGTCACGGCCTTCGCCCTTGCTCTCGCTGCGGACGCCCTCCATCTTGCCGATGGCAGAGTGGATGATGCGGCGTTCGTAGGGGTTCATCGGCTCCATGGCAAAGCTGCGGCCGGTCTTGCGGACCTTGGCACCGATGCGCTGCGCCAGAGCGGTCAGGTCGCTCTCGCGCTTGTCGCGGTAACCGGCCACATCCAGACCCAGCTTGATGTAATCGCCTTCCAGACGGTTGGCCACCAGGCTTGCCAGATAGGACAGGCTCTCCATGGTCTCGCCGCGGCGGCCGATGAGGGCACCCAGCTTCTCGCCATCCAGACGGATGATGGTGGCTTCGCCCTTCTGCACGGCGCTGAAGGTCACGTCATTGACGCCCATCCGGGTGATGACTTCCTGCAGATATTCCACAGCGGCCTTGACCTTGCTGTTCTCTTCGATGTTGATGGGCACTTCCACCTCTTCGGCTTCCTCTGCGGGAGCAGCCTCTGCAACCGGTGCGGCCTCCTCAGCCTTGGGTTCCTCGGCCGGAGCAGCTTCCTCCGCAGCGGGTGCGGCGGGCGCTTCCACCTTCTCCTCTACGGGAGCCGGTGCCGGTGCCTCTGCGGCGGCGGGTGCCTCCGGAGCCTTGGGTGCATCGGGTTCTTCCACGCTGACCCGCACCTTGGCGGGGGTCAGTTTCAGGCCCAAAAATCCCGTCTTCTGCGGCATTTCCAGCACTTCGTAGCTCACATTCATATCCTCAGCCTGCACACCCAGCAGGGCGCAGGCCTTTGCGCGGGCTTCATCAACCGTCTTGCCGGTTGCTTCCTGAGTACGGATCATAACCGTTATTCCTCCTCTTTCTTGTTCAGCTCACTCAGCGGAACGGTGCGCTCGTCCTTGTAGCGCTCTGCGTCCAGCTGGCGGGCATACTCCAGGCGGCGCTTGTTCATCTCGCTGGCGGAGATGTTCTTCTCGACCGTCGTGCCGGTCTTCTCGTCGGTGACCTTGATGGTGGTGCTCTTCACACCGCGCTTCTGCTCCTTTTTGCGGGCTGCCATCTCCGCCAGAACTTCAGCCTTCACCTTTTCGGGGTCGTAGATCTTTTTCATGATGATGCTCTGCACGGTCATGAGGATGTTGGAGACGACATAGTACAGGGAGAATGCGCAGGGGACCGTGAAGCAGAAGAACAGATACATCAGCGGCATCATATACATGGTCAGCTTCATGCTGCCCTGCATCTGCTGGCCGGAGGCCTTCATGCTGATGTGGGTGGAGATGAACATGGTCACGATGGCCAGGACGGGGAAGATCAGCAGGGGCAGGTTCTCTGCGGCCAGGCTGTACTGGGGCACACGGGTCAGGTCGATGCCGAAGAAATCCATGTGCTGGCCGAACTCGGTGATGGTGCTGACCTGATCCGGAGTGAAGCAGCTGGTGACGGTGCTCTCGCCCGCAATGACCTGCGCGATGATGTTGGTGTCGCGGGTCACGGTGGTAAAGCTGATGCCAAGGGTTGTCAGGGCCTCACCGGCAGCGGTCAGAGCATCGGCACCGATGTGGAAGATGCGCTGCAGCGGGCGGTACACGACCTCGATGACGCCGAACATGACCAGGAAGTTGACCAGCATGGGCATACAGCCTGCGGTGGGCTTGTAGCCCTGCTCCTGCAGCTTCATCAGCTCTTCCTGCTGCTTGTCGGGCTTGTCGCGGTACTTCTTCTGGATGTCGGCGACCAGAGGCTGGTAGGCGGACATCCGGGCCATGCTCTTCTGCTGGTTGATCTGCAGCGGGATCTTGACGAGCGTGATCAGCAGGGTGAACAGGATGATGTCCCAGCCATAGTTCGGGATCAGCTTGTAGATCCACTCCATTACATAGCCGAGAGGCCAGCCGAGGATGTATAAAGGATTCATATCTTCGTCCATTCTGCCCCGCCTGTGGCGCGGGACGATAAATTTTTTATGAGAAGGACACACCGCCCACAGTTCGGTGCGTCACAAGAAGCAAACCTCTCCGTCTCGCTTTGCCCGCCAGGCCGTGCTGGCTGAAAAAGCGCGACGGTTTTTCAGGAGCGATGGCTCCGTCTGGCCCGGAAGAGCCGTGCGGCCGAGAGTTTCCGCTCCGGGCTGACCCACCTTCCCTTCGGGGGGACGGGGTCGTACCCCCAGCGGCCCAGCGGATTGCACCGGGCGATGCGGGCCGCGCCCAGCAGCAGCCCTTTCAGGCAGCCATGGGTCTGGATGGCCTCCAGCGTGTACTGGCTGCACGATGGCGAAAAGCGGCAGCTGCGCCCAAGGCCGGGGCTGATGAAGCGCTGGTAAAATCGGATGGGCGCGCAGAGCGCGTTCCGGCATCCCTGCGAAAGGCTCATTCCTGCGGGGCCGGCTTCTGAGCCGGCGGAACGGTAGCCGGGGGCTTGGCTCCCGGCTGTTTGGCCTTGTCCGGCAGACCGGCCTGTGCAAAGAGTTTGGCCACCACTTCGCTGAGCTGCCAGCTCTTGAGGTGCGGGGTGATGCCCCGCGCCACAAACACGAGGTCGTAGCCGCCGATGTTGTAGTCCAGATGCTCGTCGATGGCCGCCTTCATCACGCGGCGGGCGCGGTTGCGCTGCACGGCATGGCCGATCTTTTTGGTGGCCGTCAGGCCCACGCGGGTCTTTTTGCCGCGGGTCTTGAGGACGTACAGCACCAGCGCCGGGTTCACATAGGACTTGCCGCGGGCATACACGCGGCCATATTCGCTGTTGCGGCGGATGGGACGATAGCGCACTCCTTCGGCGCCTCCTTTTCTGGTAAAATCAGGTACTCTGCCCAAAAGGCAAAGTTCAAAATCAGTATAGCAAAAAAACGCCGACATGAAAAGCCTGTCCGGACGTTTTTTGTGCCAAATCTTCGGAATATTTTTTAGTCAAACCGCGCGAAAATAAAAAAGAAGACCGCCAATTCGATATCAGCGGCCTTTTGTGCGCATGTTCAATTCTGCGCCGGACCCATTGCTCAACGCAGCTGGATCAGACGGTCAGGCTCTTGCGGCCCTTTGCACGGCGAGCATTGATGACCTTGCGGCCGTTCTTGGTGCTCATGCGGGTCAGAAAGCCATGAACTTCCTTGCGCTGACGCTTCTTGGGCTGAAAAG
>ULWD01035275.1_pt1 | contig 11179 bp, 9 predicted proteins | sample 1960011 | NCBI WGS metagenome assembly ULWD01 (sample SAMEA4835803, study PRJEB28245) | human gut metagenome | biome: gut microbiome; material: fecal sample | place: Denmark | collected 2008 | reverse complement strand
GCGTGTCTGCCTGTGAGCGTAAGATCGGCCGCCTGGCTGCATCGTTAGCTCTGGCCGAGGATTCCGTTGCATCAAAGTATATCATCGCGGAAATGGAACGCCTGGACGTTGAGCTGGGTGCTCTGAAGCGTGAAGCCTCGCTGACCGAGATGGAAAGCCACCGGGCTGCTGCCAGTGCGAAGGATGCCAAGGCCACGGCTGCGGAAATCGCGAAGCTGATTCATGGCCTGGATGGCTTCGACGACAAAGAAAAAAACGCGATTGCTCGCGCTGTGATTCAGGAGTGTACTTGGGACGGGGAGCGGCTTTTTATTACGCTCTAAACCTCACTATTTCATAATGGTGGGGTTCAGGTCGCATGCGTAATGACGATTTTAACAAATCCCTTATCGTCACTGCATTTTTGCCTTCAATATTTGCATTTCTAACCTCCAGTCTTACAAGATTTGGTATATTTCTTATCTGAAGTTCTGCCGCATCCTCGATTGTAATTATTCTCTCGTCCTGCGGTATGTAATCAGATAGTGCATTTAAAAACGTAGTCTTTCCACTTCCTGTTCCCCCACTTATAAAAATGTTGTATCCCGCTTTTACAATCTTCTCCAAAAATTGAGCAGCTTCCTCTGACAGCGAACCTATTTGTACAAGTTTTTTCATTGTCATAGGTTTTTCCGGAAATTTTCTAATTGTAACAACCGGCCCCTCAAGACTCACAGGCGGAAGAACAACATTAACTCTTGACCCGTCAGTAAGCCTGAAATCTACAATTGGACTTGTTTCATTTACAACTCTGTTGACTTTTGAAACAATCTGTTGTATAACATCCTCCAGCTTATGTACATCCATAAACCTTTCCGGATATTTTTCAATCTTTCCACTGTTCTCGACAAATATATTATCAGGACCATTTACCATAATCTCAGTAATATCAGGGTTGTCTATAAGTTCCTGAAGCACATCCATTCCACGCATGGAATTGTATACACTTTTTGTAATACTTTCCTTTTCAGACTGTGCTATATATACCTCATGGCTCTTTTTCAAAACTTTTTCCTCAATAAGTTCATATAGTTCCTCATCACTATACTCCCTGCCGTCTACTGTTCTCTCAACAATCTCACGATAAATGTCACCTTTTATTTTATTTATGTTTTTCATACCCCTCTGTATCAACACGCATTTCTATCTTCTCCAAAAAATACTACATTATCAAAACTCCCTGACAAACCGTCTCTTTTAAGCATTTTTTCAAATGCATTTTGTTTTTCAAACTCCATTCTGTTTTGTGCTGCCTTAAAATAAAGTTTATCACACCTTTGCATAAGTTCCATAAAAGCTTCGCTCAGATAGCCTATTATAAAAATGACAGCTTCATACTCCATCTGTTCAGATACAACTTTTATAAATTCACCAATTCCCTCTTTGTCAAGAAACTGGAGATCTCTGTAATCTTCAACCGGATAAATACAATCCACTTCGCCTTTTTTGCAAATAATAGATTGAAGTTTTAAAGCAAGTTTATTTCCACTTTTTTTCAGATAATATATAACCTCCGACATTCCCCTGACATACGGCATCTCATCATTTGACACACCACTCTTTTTCTTATTTTCATTCTCCGGCCATGATGCCCCATCAAGTCCGTTTAATTGTTCCAGACACACAAGCAGTGTTTTCCTCATTTTCCCCATTTGCAATGCAAGTTCAACACCATAATCAAGTACAATATTCCCGCCACTCGCAGAATAGACACCTATCAATTCGGTATTATTTTTTATAACAAATGTATTATTGATATTTACCTTGTCATCATCAGCTATATCAGAAAGAACTTCTTTTATTATTTCTTCAACGGATTGGTATTTAAATATAACAGAATATTTTTCGTTTTCCATTACATAATTACCCTCTGACAAAACAATAATTTTCCCCACATTTTTTTCGTTTTCCACATCATTCACAGATTTTCTGTCTGTCAATAAAACATCTATCTTTGTCTTTTTGACAAATTCTGAAATTTTATCACACATTGTAAATATCCTGAAATCTACACAGTTATTCTTATTATGACAAAAGTATTCAGCAAATCTCTCTGCATATGATGTTTTTTCATACAGACCAATAACAACTTTTTCCACGCTTTCCCTCCTCACATTTTATATACAATCAACATACAAAAATAAGAAATTGCCGCAAACGGTGCAATATGGATGCTCTCTGTTCCTTTTGATTCATCTGCAATAAAATATTTTTCGCCACCGCCTGCGCCATATAACAGATAATTTTTCAATTCCAAAAATCTGCCGAGCAAAATCGGATTTTTCAAAACACGATAAAATGCTAATATACCTGCAAGAATAATAGTCAGAGCAGCTGACTTCAGACCAAAAACAACACCGTAAAAACATGTAATCATACAAAACAGTTTTATATCCCCGGCTCCGATTCCACGCAGTTTAAAAACAGGCAAAAATATTAAACACACTATTAACATATCGTTTACTCCACGAAGCGCATATGTAAATCCGCCAAGATATACCCTATATGTAAGCGCTGCAAGTATTGCCGGAAACACAATATAATTACTTATCCTGCTTCTCCTCAAATCGTCAGCCGCAGCCATTAAAAGCATACTGCACACAAATATTTCTCTCATGTTCTTCACCTCCTTCTTTTGCGTGGTGCCACTTTATCACCATGCCATTTTGCTGTCAACACCACTGTTTTTTGTCTACTTTTCACAATAATCTGCAACTATTTTTATAAGTTATTAACCACTAGCTGATAAACTTATTTGTAACTTTTTCACAGCAGACAACTATTGAAAACACTCAAAATTTTGTGAATCTTTTTCTAATTTCTGTATATTACGGTACCGGTTTTCACCATAAACAGTACATTTTCTCGTTTTTAAGACTGCTTTCATTTTGTTTTTTCTTTATTTAAAGAATTTATCAAAAAATTTTTTTTAATTTTTTTCTGAAATTGCATATTTTTTCCAATACATGTCTATACTTATATGTAAATGAAACACGAAAGGAGTTTTTTATGATTTTTTCTGGCAAAAAAAGAAACCCTCCTAAAAGAGAAGAGTTTCTGAAAAATGCGCTAAAAGAAACACAAAAAAGTTTTGAAAACGCCTATAAAGGACTTGAAAATGTAGATGATCCCGATCTTATTGATTTGTTTATTTATGAGATAAATGCAGCCAATCTAAGATACAAGGTGCTTTTGCGTGATATCAAAAACTCTGAGACAGGTAAAACATAAACCGTCCGGTAGTACTTAATCAGACTCTTCCACGCATGGCTTGAAATACCCCATATAAATCAATACCACCGAAACCACATATTCTGTTAGGAACATCAACACCCGTATTTATCGAACCACGGATAAGATATTTCTTAATTGATACTGTATCCATTGTTATATTATTTCCTCTTACTATTCCCCATTCCATCAAAAGTGCTGCTGCCCCGGCTGTTATTGCCGTAGCAGCACTTGAGCCACTCATATATCCGTATCTTGCCTGTGATATATCATTTTTTTCTTTCCTGTCTGATATTATACCTGCCATCGGTCCAAAAATATCTATCCCCGGACTGCAAATATCTGGTTTTACATATCCTGACCGTGTGTATCCACGGCTAGAATCGGCTACTGCACTTGTCGTATACGAATTATAATAGGCATTTGACAAAAGAGCTAAGTTGTTAGCCGGATTACATATTGTAACATCCGGGTCACTTTCAAAAAAAAATGTGTCATTTGAGATAAAATTTCTTATTGGAAGCCACATATCAAAATAACCATCCCCTCTATTATCATTAAATACTCTTATTTTCCATGTTCCCGGTTCAACTGAACTAAATCTTAATCTTACACATTCGTCACCACTCTCATATGCCGTTATCAGATAGTCAATATCAATTATTGTTTTTTCCAAAATAAAACTTATTTTCCGCTGCTCTCCAATCTTTGCAATTGTTTTTCCGCTGTACTCACCACTCGGTGAAATAATTCCTATAGCATAAAGATTTGGTGAATCACCCCACAATTCAATTGTAAATCCCGCATCATTTCCTGTTCTTAATTCAACTTCCACATCGTCTCCCGACCGTAAAAGTCCACTTCTGTAATGATGACCAACATTTGCCTCATTTCCACATGCCGTTACCGCACAGACTCCACTGTAATTTCCTATACTTTCAAGATATTCTCCCAGACATCCCCCTCTTTCATGCCCACCTATATTCGTTCCGATCCCAAAACATATAATAAGCGGTTTCCCAGCCTTTACAGCTTTCTGCCAAAGATACTTTATTCCAAGCATTATATCCTGTTCACCATAAGCGGTTTTATCATTACCAATACGAAAGTATTCTTTCAGACTCTTTTTTGCTTCACGGCATTTTACGACACATATGTCGGCAAGCGGGGCAACACCCGAAAAGTTTCTCTCGTCTATCTTGTTCCCGCATGCAACCCCGGCAAGGAATGTTCCATGACCATTTAAATCTACACTCGGCACTATGTTTTTGGGATTGTCAGACATAAGAGCTTCATCAATATCACTTCTCAAATATTCTGCTCCGAACAAAAATCCATCCGGTATTTTTCCGCTTTTCATATTTTGAGGTGTAATGGTCTGATCCCAGATAGAATATATTCTGCTCGTTCCGTCAGCATCCAAAAAAACGGGGTGACCGTAGTCTATCCCCGCTGGTGTGTGATTTAATATACTTTTTATATTTAATCTTTATTTGCCCTGTCCATAGTATGCATTAGCACCATGTTTACGATAATAATGCTTATCCTGAAGCTCCTGTGGAGCAGGCTGTATTCTTGGATTTATTGTCTCAGCACGATATGCCATCTTTCCGACTTCCTCAAGAACTACTGCATTGTGGACTGCTTCGTGTGCATCTTTTCCCCATGCAAACGGTCCGTGATTTTTGCAAAGTACGGCAGGAACGGCAACAGGATCAAGATTTCTTGCGTTAAACTCGCTTACGATAAGCTTTCCTGTGTTTTCTTCATATGCATCCTCAATCTCCTCTTTTGTAAGGCAGCGTACACATGGAACCTCACCGTAAATATAATCTGCATGTGTTGTTCCGTAACATGGAATTCCTCTTCCTGCCTGTGCCCAGCTTGTAGCATATGATGAATGAGTATGTACAACTCCTCCGATGTCCTTAAATGCCTTGTAAAGTTCTACATGTGTTGCAGTATCTGATGAAGGGTTGTATTTTCCTTCTACCTTATTTCCGTTAAGGTCAACAAGTACCATATCATCAGGTGTAAGTTTGTCGTAATCAACACCGCTTGGCTTGATTGCAAAAATTCCGCTCTCTCTGTCAATTTCACTTACATTTCCCCATGTAAATGTTACAAGACCGTACTTTGGTAAAAGCATATTTGCCTCATAAACTCTTTTCTTTAATTCCTCTAACATGTTTTTTCCTCCTTCTCAAGTGAAAGTTATTTAAAAATATTATAGAAAAGACTAAATTTATTTAGATTTTTCTATATTAAAGGTCTGTAACAAGTTTAACTCAAAACTCAGGCAATGTAAAGACTTTCCTTGAAACTTTCGCACCGCATCCCCCGTATCTATAAAACCTACCATTACGCCCTGACCATACATCGATAAATTAGGCTGATTTCTGACTTTTGTAATACCTGCCGATGCAAGGACAGGCTCCGATGACATAAGCCCATAACATGCTGGTATAAAAAAAGCTCCGTTATTCACATTACTGCTGACTTTATTTCCTCTGACGTATGCAATGGCAAACCTCTCTGAGATTATCTGGTAACACCCCTCGCCGTATTTATCTGTGAGAAAATTTTCATCTCCGTAATATTCCACAATATATTCCTGATATTCCTGTGAAACCGCCGCTTCCATACACAATTTATTCATTACAAATATCTCCTCCGCTTATTTATGCTTCTTATAATAAAATGATATGATGCAGGGTCAAAATATCTTTTGACCCTTGCATCATTATATTATTTTATGAAAAATAAAGACCGAAGTGACATCTCACTTCGGTCTGTTGTTTAAAAGTCAAAGAAGTTTTTACCAAAACTTTCTCTTGTATTTTTACGTTTTCTTGAATAGCTTGCACTTTTTCTTCCAGAATTTTTATTCTTATTCGGTGTTGCAGATTTCTTTTCATAATGTTTACTGTGATTTCTTCTCACATTCTTTTTATCTGAGTCTCTTTTGTTTTGTCTAACTTTTTTGGCATGATTTTTTCTGCCTCTCTTGCTCTGATACCCTCCATGTCTTTTTCTGCTTCTCGATGCAACTATTGACTTGCCTGTAAAAGCAAAAATTATAAACATAACCAGAACAATAATAACTAAAAGTATGACAACTGAAAGAACAGGATTATCAAATATGAAACTGATAAGATTGTAAATTCCTCCTGAAATCCCATCTCTGATACCGGTAAATATCTTCCTGAATATTGACGGATTTGCATTTGTCTTTTCGATAGCTTTTATCTCTTTATTTACAACCTTTCTTGATGCCTCATCAAGATGTGTTTTCTTTGTACTGTCATATATTATATTACTTGAACCCACAGTCTTTCCTGCATAAGTATAGGTCACTTTTCCGATAATATTTTTTCCGTTTTTGATTTTTACATTCTTATTGTATACAATCTTTTGTTTAGCCTTTGAAAGCTTAACATTGTTTGGCAGCACTACACTTGATTCGTCTTCAAATCTTACAGGCGAATTTGAGCTGTTAAAGAAGCTTCCGTAATTGTTAAACAAATCCTGATTTATCTTTGAATCAACTTCTCCTACATTATATTTCTTGTATTTTCCAAAACAATAATTGAGAAGTTTTATTGTATCTGTATATTGATTAGGCTCACCATGTTTCTGGCTTGTCGATTTCATGACAACGCACACAAGCTGCATACCGTCTTTTTCCGCAAAAGTCACAAGCGTATTTCCGGCAGCATTTGTAAATCCTGTCTTTCCGCCTATACAGTATTTGTAACCATACTGTGGATACTCATCCGGATTTATGGCTTCATGATGATTAAGCCATATTCTCTTTGTCTTGTGCTTATTTGTTTTTGCACATGTATATCTCGGTGTATTACAAACTTTTCTGAATACGGAATTTTTAAGTGCAGCCCTTCCAATCATCGCCATATCATATGCCGTTGTATAATGATTTGGGTCAGGAAGTCCATTTGGGTTATTAAAATGTGTATCTTTAAGACCAAGCTTTTTTACACGCTTATTCATAAGATTGACAAAATTCTTTATACTTCCTGAGACATGCTCTGCTGCTGCAAGACAAACTTCATTTGCCGACTCAAGCATAATAGCATAAAGACACTGTTCCATCGACATTTTCTCTCCGGGCTCGGAATATACTGTCGAATCACCTGAACTTATTCCGTATGCAGCCTCTTTCGAGAACTTGACAGTATCACTCGGCAAACTGTTTTCCGCTGCAAGCAGTGCCGTAAGAATCTTAGTAATACTTGCCGGATAGCGTTTTTCATGTATATTCTTTCCATATAATACAGTGCCGGTAGACACTTCCACAACAATCGCCGAACCACTTACAAAACTGCTCTTTGAAGGTCCCTTAGGCCACTCATCTGTCTTAGCTTGTACATTTACTCCTGATACTAAACTGCAGCATAATATTACTATAGCCATAAATGATGATATGATTCTTTTTATTTTCATAAAGCCCCCCGCTTCCTATGTAAATCGCACATCTACCGTGCATAAAACTTCCGTATCTTCATTTTTAAATTTTTAATATTCTTTTAAAATCTAAAAAAAGACTAATCTTTTAGTAAGTTTCATTGCATATTTAACAAATATAATATATCATTATACATACCGTCAAAAAAACACTCCCAGTAGGAATCGAACCTACAACTGCCCCTTAGGAGGGGGCTGTTATATCCATTTAACTATGGGAGCACACAAAACATATTTTAGCATACTGTGACTTAGTAGTCAAGAAAAGGAGATAATTTATGTCAGACAATAACAACAATAATAATAATAACAATAATAACAATAATAACAATGATAATATAGAAAATACAAACAATTCAAATAATAACAACGATAATTATGAAGAGGTCTGCTATATATGCCGCCGCCCTGAAAGCAAAGCGGGTAAAATGATACATATTCCAAATAATATATGTATCTGTAATGATTGTATGCAGAAAACTTTTGATTCCATGAACAACATGAATCTTAACGGTACTTTCCCTAATATGCCTTATATGGATATGTTCGGTTTTGGCATGCCGAATATGCCAAGTGGTGACGGAATACCAAATTCCCAGAAAATCAAGAAAAAAAAGCCGGCTGAAAAGAAAAAAACTGAAAATGTACAGACAGAAGTGTTTGATATAAAGCATCTTCCTGCTCCACATATTATAAAATCAAAACTTGATGAATATGTTGTCGGTCAGGAATTTGCCAAAAAGGTAATGTCTGTTGCCGTTTACAACCATTATAAAAGAGTTTTATCAGACAATATTGAAGAAGATGACGGCATCGAAATTGAAAAATCAAATATGCTGATGGTTGGCCCTACAGGATGTGGTAAAACTTACCTTGTTAAGACTCTCGCCAAAATTCTTCAGGTTCCTCTTGCAATTACTGATGCAACTTCACTTACAGAAGCCGGATATATAGGTGATGACGTTGAAAGTGTTCTCTCAAAACTTCTCGCAGCTGCTGACAATGATGTTGAGAAAGCAGAACATGGAATTATTTTTATAGACGAAATTGACAAAATTGCAAAGAAAAGAAATACAAACAGCAGAGATGTAAGCGGCGAATCCGTACAGCAGGGAATGCTTAAACTTCTTGAGGGAAGTGATGTTGAAGTTCCTGTCGGTGCAACAAGCAAAAATGCAATGGTACCTCTCACAACAGTAAACACAAGAAATATCCTGTTTATCTGCGGCGGTGCCTTCCCTGAACTTGAAAAAGTTATCAAAAACAGACTCACAAAACAGTCATCTATCGGTTTTGAAGCTGAACTTAAAGACAAATATGATAAAGACGAGAACATACTCGCAAAAGTTACAACCGAAGACCTCAGAGAATTTGGTATGATTCCTGAATTTTTGGGACGTCTTCCTATAGTATTTGCTCTGCAGGCAATGACTGAGGATATGCTTGTACAGATACTTACCCAGCCTAAAAATGCTATCTTAAAACAGTACAAAAAATTACTTGCACTTGATGAGGTTGACCTTAAATTTGATGACGATGCCGTTCATTGCATAGCTAAAAAAGCTCTCGAAAAAAATACCGGTGCAAGAGCACTGCGTGCCATTATCGAAGATTTTATGCTTGACATAATGTATGAAATTCCAAAGGATGATATGATAGGAAGAGTTACTATTACCGAGGATTATATAAACCATAAGGGTTCACCTCTTATAGAAATGCGTGAGAGCGGCGAAGCTAAAATCCTGACACAGAGAGAACTTCCGGAAGCATGATTTTAATCTGTTTATAAATAATATGCCCGATAATGACTATTTTCGACTTTTCAAATCGTTAATATTCGCTATCGGGCTGTTTTATTCACTATTTTTAAATTGTCTGTTGTTTTATCCATTTATCCAATTGTTCATTTAATAATTTAAACGGTGCTTCTCCCATTGCAAGTATAAATTTATGAAACTTTTTTGGTGTAAACTTTTTTCCAAGTTTCTTTTCTGCTTTCTGATACATCTGCTCAATTTCCAAATACCCTATTGTATATTTGAGATAATTAGCCGGTTCTGACACTATGCTGTCATATACCGTTTTGCTCTGTTCCAGATTAAAACCATATGCAGAAAGATACTTTGTGAGCTTAGATAAATCCCAGCCATTATAATTTATTCCTATATCTGCTTTCGCATATATGCACAGAGTAGCTGCCGTATTTTCACTAAGTATCTCTGCTGTTTCTTTGTCAAGCCCGGCATATTTATAACTGTACAGTTCCGCATAAGTCCCCCAGCCCTCTACATAGCCGCCCACATTTACTATACTCCTGAATGGAGCAGGTGATTTTGAATAAAAATAGCAGTTCTGATAGAGATGTCCCGGATAACTCTCATGTGCTATTGTAGTAAATGCTTTACTTAAATCATATTTTTTATTTCCGTTAAGATACACAACATTATTATTATAATTATCTATTGCCGGCGTGAGATAAAATGCCGGACTAAGACTTTCCTCAAGTGAACTGTCAACATATTTAACCTGATAATTTATATCATCGGGCAATGCCGGAAAATCTTCTTTCATTGCCTTTTTTAAATGCTCTATAACTTCTTTGGGTTTTGTATACTTGTATTTAACATTTATGGCATTTTCATAAACTTTTGAATTTTTTGCAATTATTTCCGATATGTTTTTATGTGCATCTTTTAACTTTTTGTCAGTGAGAATTTCCATTTCACTTACACTTCTGTTAGAACCTGTTTTTACTTTTGCAAGATACTCATAATATTTCTTTCCGTTTTTAAATCCGCAAAGACCCCCATTATTTTTTCCCGTGCCTTTAAGAGCATTCAAGCCGTCAATAAGCGTTCTGTATGCCGGAATAACTTTATTTATAACCGCACTTTTATTCTGAGCAATAAATTTATTTTTTTTCTCTGTACTTAACCCTTGCAAAGCCGCAAGCCTGTTTTCAAATGTCGTGATAAGATAATTGTTCTCCGTATTTTTTATAAATGCACTGCACTGTTTTACCACAAGCTCTACATTGGAATCACTCATAAACAAACCCTTGCCGGCTTTGTATTTTTCATATTCCATAATATCCTTAAAATAGTCAGGAACAAGATTTAACAGTTTAATATAATCTTCTACATCCTTTATCGAATAAAAATTATATTCAACCAGAAGTACAGGAAGCTGTGCCTGAACCCCTGAAGTTTCACTCAAATATTCATCATACCCCTGATAATCTGAAGATTCCAGATTTATATCAATCATATACTCAGCAAGGTCATACATAAACTGCTGCGATTTCGTCAGCTTATCATAATTAAAACTTCTAAGTGTTGCTTTTGTATTCTCGTATACCGAATATGTACTATGCTGTTCATTCTCATCTGCACTTCCAAAACTGACCTCAATATTATCAAGTCCA
>ULWD01033029.1_pt1 | contig 11191 bp, 8 predicted proteins | sample 1960011 | NCBI WGS metagenome assembly ULWD01 (sample SAMEA4835803, study PRJEB28245) | human gut metagenome | biome: gut microbiome; material: fecal sample | place: Denmark | collected 2008 | reverse complement strand
GTGCTGAAAATGACTATAAGGTTAATCTCAAAACTGAGATCATGATTGAAGATCTCTATACATTAACAGTAGTATGCTTTTTAGTTGTACGTAAAATGATATGCCCTAGCACCATGACTCTTTAATGACACACTAAGGCTCTTTGGCTCTTCCACGTGCTCTCCGCTCCAAAGCTCCGTTCCATTTACTCCATCATAAATCTCCAGATCGGCAAGCGGTATGGATATGTCACTGTCTTTATCACCCAGATTAAATACCGCGACATAATATCCACCCTTTGTATCTGCTGCAATCCACAATGCATGCTCTATACCATCGATTTCACGTCTCCACACCTGATGCGAATGCCGTGCATTTGCATGCATGGCAAGTATTTCAGAATTGGTTACCAAATTCATAGTGAATTCGTCAAACCCTGTCAGCTCTCCTCCCAGCATCAAAGGAGAACGCATGATACTCCAGAGTGTCAGCATGGTGATCTGCTCATCCTGTGTGAAATTCGTCCAGTTATTCACATCATATACCTGCCGTATCGGTCCGACCGGAAGCATATCGGCATCCGGCCAGTGCCCTGCACCTGCATGGGTGCACCATTTTTCTGCCCTTGAAAACATATCATATAACAGTTCCCACTTATCCCAGAAATCATCGGTGATTCTCCACATATTGGAAATCTGCTTATAAAGCTCTGCCTTTTCTAAAAGAGCAGGTCCCGGCGACAGACTTAAAACCATGGGTCTTCCGCAACCATGCAATGCTTTGCTCAGCATAATCAGTTCGGATTCCTCATGTGGCAGTTCCCGTGCAATATCATCACATTTAATAAAATCCACACCCCAGGAAGCATATAATTCAAAAATACTGTTATAGTATTCCCGTGCCCCGTCTTTCTCAGGATCTACACCATACATATCCGTATTCCAGGCACAGATACTGTTTGTTTTGGCAATTTCCCGGGCATGTCTGTCACTGTTCATGATTTTCGTGTTCTGATGTACAGCCTGTCGTGGAATCCCTCTCATAATATGAATGCCGAACTTCAATCCAAGAGAATGGACATATTCTGCCAATGGTCCAAAGCCCGCACCGTTTGCTGCAGAAGGAAAACGGTTTACTGCGGGAAGCAGTCTTCCATACTCATCCATCACTACATCCGCAAAAGGATGATATTCATTGGTTTCTGCAGCAGGCTCATACCATTGGATGTCCACCACAATATATTCCCATCCGTACTCCTTCAGATGCTCAGCCATAAATTCAGCGTTCCGTCGTACGATATCTTCTGTAACAGCCGCTCCATAACAATCCCAACTGTTCCACCCCATAGGTGCTGTTTTCATCTTCATCTGTTTTATACCCTCTCGATATCCTGTTAATTCTGTCCGTAATATGCATTTGCACCATGCTTACGGAAATAATGCTTATCCTGTAATTCCTGTGGAGCAGGTGCTACCTGCGGATGAATCAGCTCGGTTCGATATGCCATCTTGGCAACCTCTTCAAGAACCACCGCATTGTGGACGGCCTCCTTTGCATCCTTGCCCCAGGAAAAAGGACCATGATTCTTGCACAACACTGCAGGAACCGCCATTACATCCTTCTTCATGCGTTTAAATTCCGAAACAATCAGGTGTCCGGTATTTTCTTCGTAAGCAGAGTTAATCTCTTCCTTCGTCAGACATCTCACACAGGGGATTTCTCCGTAGAAATAATCCGCATGAGTCGTACCATAACAGGGAATACTTCTTCCGGTCTGTGCCCAGCTTGTTGCATAAGAAGAATGGGTATGTACAATTCCACCTATTTCCGGAAACGCCTTATACAGCTCCAGATGGGTCGGTGTATCGGAGGATGGCTTATACCTTCCTTCCACACGGTTTCCTTCAAGATCCATAACCACCATATCTTCCGGCTTCATAATTTCATAATCCACACCACTTGGCTTAATCACAAAATATCCGGTTTCACGGTCAATAGCACTCACATTACCCCAGGTAAATGTTACCAGACCATATTTCGGAAGAAGCATATTTGCTTCGTATACCTTCTGTTTTAAATCCTCTAACATGACAGAACCTTCCTTTTAATATTTATTTTAATACCTACGGATTGCTTCGTGCTACGCACTCCCACAATCCTACCTAATATTCGCATATCGTGGGATTATCATCCCACTTCTATGCTCATATCGGGGCGGGTCCTAAGGTCTTTCACCCACTTATGAGCAAGCTCATGTGGGCTTAGACCTTTTGACCCTGGTATCATAGTTATTATAGTTACAATATTTTAATCTATCGGCTTTTACAGTGCCTCAACAGCAGCCTTCTCTGCCGGGAGATTCTTCATATACTTCTCCATGAACTTCTCAAATCCTTCAACATCCTCTGCCACAGGATCCATCTTAACTCCCTTGTTTCCGGCGAAAATTTCCTCATTCAGGAACTCGCCAAGGCTCTGTCCGTCCTTCTTCTTAGCAAGGAATACAGCCAAAACAGCAATACCCCAAGCACCGCCCTCACCGGCTGTTTCCATAACCGATACCGGTGCGTTCATTGCTGCTGCCGCAATTCTCTGTCCGACACCTTTTGTTTTGAAATAACCGCCATGTCCGAATAATTCATCCACCTGGACACCCTCTTCCTTGAGCATCAGATCCATACCGGATTTTAAGGCTGCAAGTGCAGAATACAGATGCATTCTCATAGTATTCGCCAGTGTAAACTTACTCTCGGCATCACGTACAAACAACGGTGCACCGGCATCAAAACCGGTAACCGGCTCTCCGGAAAAGTAATTGTAGGAAATCATTCCGCCACAATCCGGATCACCCTCTAATGCAACACTGTAAAGCTTCGTAAACAGATCATTCATATCAAAGGTTAAACCGTACATTTCACCAAATTCCCTGAACAGGTTCACCCACGCATTGATATCAGAAGTACAGTTATTACAATGTACCATACCAACCAGTGCGCCATCCGGTGTGGTTACAAGGTCGATCTGCGGATATACCTTAGAAAGCTCCTTTTCCAGAACTACCATGGCAAATATGGAGGTTCCTGCAGAGATATTACCGGTTCGTTTCGCAACGCTATTTGTTGCGACCATACCGGTTCCTGCATCACCCTCCGGAGGACAGAGCGGAATGCCTGCCTGCAGATCACCACTCGGATCAAGAAGGGCGGCTCCTTCCTCAGTCAACATGCCTGCTTCCTCTCCTGCTGCTAACACCTTCGGAAGAATATCCCGGAGATTCCAACGATAATTCTGATCCGCAACCAGCTTATCAAACTTCTGAATCATCGCCTGATCATAATCCCCGGTGTGAATGTCAATCGGGAACATTCCCGATGCATCACCTACTCCAAGTACCTTTCTTCCGGTCAGTCTCCAGTGAACATAGCCTGCCAGTGTTGTAAAGAAATCCACATAGGGAACATGTTCTTCTCCATTCAAAATTGCCTGATAGAGATGTGCAATGCTCCATCGCTGCGGAATGTTATAGTTAAATTCTGCAGTAAGCTTTGAAGCTGCTTCCTCTGTAATCGTATTTCTCCAGGTACGGAACGGAACCAGAATGGTATCATTCTCATCAAACGCCAGATAACCATGCATCATCGCAGAAAATCCGATGGCATCGAAGTGCTTTAAGGTAACACCGTACTCCTTCTTCACATTCTCCTTAAGATCCTTGTAACAATCCTGTAAGCCATCCCAGATGTCTTTTAGAGAATAGGTCCAGACACCATCTTCATAACGGTTTTCCCAGCTGTGTCCACCGGATGCCAATACATTTCCTGACTTATCCACCAGAACGGCTTTAATTCTGGTAGAACCAAACTCAATACCTAAGTAACCCTTTCCTTCGATAATTAATTGTGCTGCGTCCATTGTAATACCTCCTTGTAATTTTGACACAAATGCCTGCTTCGCAGTCGCTTATATCCTGCCTTTAACTTACTTAGACTCACATGCCCGTGCTTCGCACTCTCTGCCTGTCTTCGTCAGGCGCATGTTCGTTAAGTGGCACAGAAAAACAAATGCCTGCTTCGCAGTCGCTTGTTTTTCCTAGTGCCTACTTAAAGAATACCTCGCCAAGCATCAGGTCACGTTTAAAGTCACGGATCTTTGTATCCTCATCGATGTAAACTGCTTCAATGCCCATCGCTGCGGCCCAGTCACCCATCTGTTCTGCCGTAAGATCATAGGTGAATGCCGTATGATGCGCTCCTCCTGCAAGGATCCATGCTTCCGCACCGGTGTACATATCCGGCTTCGGAGTCCAGAAGTTCGTTGCAACCGGAAGCTTGGGCATCGGTCTCTCTACTTTCTTACATTCTACATCATTTATGATCAAACGGAAACGGTTTCCTAAATCAATTAATGAGGTTGCAATACCCGGGCCTTCCTTGGAGGTAAATACCAGTCTTGCCGGATCCTCACGGTCACCCATGCTTAATGGATTGCACTTAATGCTGATCGGTCCCTCTGCAATACTTGGACAGATTTCCAGCATATGCGCCTCCAGAATTCCTTCCTTACCCTTAACCAGATTATAGGTATAATCCTCCAACATGGAGGTTCCCTTCGGATTCTTTAAATCTCCGGTCATGATCTTCATCAGACGCACCATGGCAGCAACCTTCCAGTCACCTTCTGCACCGAATCCATAGCCCTTTTCCATCAGACGCTGGATCGCAAGTCCCGGAAGCTGCTTCAAGGCACCAAGATCTCCGAAATGAGTCACGATGGCCTGATAGTTCTTTTCCTCTAAGAAACGTTCAAAGCCGATTTCAATCTGTGCCTGAACCGCTACATGCTTACGGAATTCCTTCTCGTCCCTGCCTTCCAGTAAAATCTCATACCTATCATAATACTCTTCTACCAGAGTATTTACATCTGCTTCAGACACCGCATCTACAGACTGGGCAATCTCATTAACCGGATAAGCATCCACTTCCCAACCGAACTTAATCTGTGCTTCTACCTTATCACCTTCGGTAACAGCAACGTTACGCATATTGTCTGCAACACGCATCACACGGATATGGCTGCTTTCTACAATGCCCACTGCGGTACGCATCCAGGATGCAATCTTTCCTGCTACAACAGGATCTGCCCAGTGTCCGACAACAACCTTTCTTTCGATCCGCATGCGGGTTACGATATGACCATACTCACGATCACCATGTGCAGACTGGTTTTCATTCATAAAATCCATATCTATAGAGTCGTAAGGAAGCTCTTCATTAAACTGGGTATGTAAATGAAGAAGCGGTTTACGATATTCCTGCAATCCGATAATCCAGGACTTTGCAGGAGAAAAGGTATGCATCCACGTAATCACACCGGCACAGGTTTCATCCATATTCGCTTCTTCAAAGGTCTTACGGATCAATGCGTTGGTAATAAGGGTCGGCTTCCATACCACTTCATAAGGTAAGATACCGGACTGGTTCAATCCCTCAACAATCTTGTGGGAATGCTCTGCCACCTTGGCCAGACATTCGTCTCCGTATAAATCCTGTGAACCTGTGCAAAACCAAAACTTGTACTCTTTTTTCTGTAACATAAAAAATAACCTCCTTTAAGTAGAATTTTCCGATTTTATCCACATTTTCGCTGTGAATAAACAATTTTATCCTCTGCTTAAAGGATACAACTTGTATTGTTCTTCTTACAAGTTGTTTATTTTAGCCACTCTGGCATTCTATGTGAACAGTAGCTGAAAGTTACTCACTTCCCGGTGTTCTGTGTTCGTCTCCATTCGACATTACTTCAGGCAATTTACCGGCCTGCGCTGCCAATTTCTTTTCCTGTGATTTTACACGTCGCTCCAATTTTTTGATATCCTCGGAAGGAGGAAGTTCTTCCGGCTTAATTCCTCGCTGACCAAGCATTTCACGCACAGAAAGATTATTCTGTATGTGTTCACCAGTGATAGCACGTTCACCCTGTAAATCTTTTTCTTCTACATTATAGTTGGTGATTTCTGTTGCCAGATTCTTTGCTGCTATGGTTAATGTAGGAAGAAAATCAGCCAGTGGGCGATTATCTTTCACCCCCAAACGTGCTTTCATTTCCATCGTAGTGTGACCGCCAAACAGAGCCTGGTCACCTTTGGAACGGATGCGACCTACAGCGAAGTAGCTTTGTGCAAAAGCAATTTCTTCCTTTTTAGGATCACCATTCTGGGCAGTCAAATAGCAGGCATAACGAGTTAACATATAATCTTTAACTGATCTACTAGCACCACTACCCAAAGAAACCATTTTCGTGATCTCACGAAAATGGTCAGATACCTCAATACCACTGGTTTCACAGGAATCCATATATCAATAAATATCAAAGTTGATCGTGTTCTTCTGATTCATTTCCTATATGGCAGTCAAAACTGCTTACTGCATATTTTCATGCTCCACAAGTAATTCCGGATTAACCTTCCGGATCAGATAGCTGCTTCCGTTAATGGTAATGGAAGAGGCAATATCCTCATTTGAGTACATTCCCTCATCGACATATGTATATTTGGAAGGCACCCTGCCCTGTTCCATCATCTGGATAATTTCCTCAATCCACGGACCATGCAGCGGATTGCATTCCGCAATACAGGAAATCTCACCATCTGCAACACAGCTTAAAGCATCCACGTCCACACCATCAAAGGAAACCACCATGATTTCACCATTCCGGATATCCGTTCCGATCGTTCTTCCGGCTTCCTTAATGGCCTCAATGGCGCCAAATGCTTCATTATCGTTTTCACAGTAAACCATATTTAATTCCGGATAATCTTCGAGAAAGGACTGCATAACTTCTTTCCCTTTAGCCTGGGTAAAATCACCGCTTTCCTCAGCAAGAATATTCCATCCGTATGCTTTCGCAGCCTGATATAAGCCTCTTGTACGACCAATCTGTGCAGTTGCACCGATGGTTCCCTGAATATTCACAATCCGGACCTCCTCCGGCGGGATCTCCCTTTTCAACGTAAACTGGTGAATCCATTCTGCCATCTTCCTGCCCTCAAGACCAAAATCTGAGCCTACCCAGCAGGTGTACAGGGATTCATCCGGTACATTCACCCGGCGATCCATGATAATTACAGGAATTCCGGCATCCTTTGCCTCCTGCAGCACGGTATCCCACCCCGTTTCCGTAACGGGAGCCAGAACTATATAATCGACCTCCTGCTGAATAAACGTACGGATTGCCATAATCTGGTTTTCCTGCTTCTGCTGCCCATCTTCAACATACAGATGGTATCCTTTATCCTCTGTAAAAGTTTCTTTCATAGAAATTGTATTTGAACTTCGAAAGGCTGATTCTGCTCCGAGCTGGGAAAATCCGATCACAATCTGATCATTCCATTCTTCAAGAGCAGATATTTCCTCCTGTTTTTCTCTGTCTGAATGTGACAAACTTTTACTGCAGCTAATCCCTAATAACAGAACACCTATAAAAAATACCATACCAAAAACACATTTTTTCATTTTGTCTACAACCTATTCGTGAAAAAATGATATAGATTTCTGCAACTCATACGCTATTACGTTCATTTTTTCACACTTTCTGTTTACATTTTGTATTTCTAAAATAATATCTGATATATTTTGATTTACATTTGCATTCTGACCGGCATTCTTCTTGCTGATCTCTGTAAGCGTCCGAATACCTGTTACAATCTTCTCTTTACGATCAGATAAAAGAATCGTCTTTTCTGCAATACCCTCAATCTCCGATACGGAACGATCAAGATCCATACTATGTTCTGCATATTTCTGCTGTGTATCCATAACGGTCTGCTGTTCCTTTACAATCAATCCGGAAACCTGATCTGCAAGCCGCACAGATTCCAGAGATTTCTCTGTAATCGTTTTGGCCAGATTTTTAATCATTTCCGCACCCTGGGCACTTTGATCTGAAAGATTGCCGATTTCTTCTGCAACAACACCGAATCCTCTTCCTGCTTCACCGGCTCTGGCTGCTTCAATTGAAGCATTAATGCTCAGAAGTTTTGTCTGTTCCGTAATAGAAAGAATCAGTTCAACTGCTTTATCAATCTCCCCGATCGATAAATTCGTCTGTCGAATTTGCTCTGCAATATCTCCAACCGCCTTCACAGATTGTTCGCTGCCTTCATAAATTTCATTCATACTATCCGTTGCCTTGCGGTTAGTCTGAATCATGCTCCGTGAATTGCTTTGTAATCGAATAACGCGGTCCGATATTTCAGCTACACCTTCCTCAATTTCTATGATCTGCTCCTCAATCCTTTGAATATTTTTATCCAGAAGAAGAGTAGAATCCGATAAATCATTCATGGAAACTGAGATTTTATCTGCCTTATGATTACTATTTTCACTTAATTCGGTTACATTTGCAATATCATTTACTAAAGAATTTGACAGCTCTTTAACACTGCTGATAATGGTTACCAGTTTTTCCTGCATATTCTGTGTAGAAGTTAACAGTTCATTCATTTCACGTATGCCACTTTTCGCTTCATTCTCCTGTCTCAAAATACCTCTGGAGAGAGCATCAACATTTTTCCCGGCACGCTTCAAGGCACTGGTAAGATAGCGGCTGAAAATCAAAATTAACGCGGCAAACAAAATACCAAGCATCAGTGCCGTAAGCAGGTATTTATAAATCATATTTCTGGAGGCTTCCGTAATATCGTTTTGTAATTCACCCGCAAATGCCATTCCCACAAGCTCTTCGCCAGTAATAATGGGCATAAAATATCCATAATATACCTGATGATCTATTAAAACACTCTGATCATAAAATCCTTGTAGCAAAATCTCGCGATCGGCCTCAAAATCCTTACCAATAGGGATCTCACGAATTCGATAATCATTTTCATTCTTAACAGAAGTAACACAGGGAACATCTTCAAAGATGATCGCCATTTCAATTCCCTGTTCCTTAAGACTGTCAATATAATCATTGAAATTACTTGCATTCATAACTGTAATTTCATTTTCCCTGCAATGATTTGCCAAATTCGATGCAGCAATATATAACGTATTTTCGACATTTTTTTCCAGATAGTTTTTCGACATATAAACAGACATCAGACTTGTAATCAAAATTGCAATCAGCAACGGTATTAATGAAATCAATATTAAAAAACTGAACATTTTTAATTTATGATTCTGTTCCTTTATTATCCCTTTCTTCTTTTCTGACATATAAATCTTCCCCCTTTGATTATTTTGACCCATGCATAACTATTATAAAAGGAGTCTCCTGTAAATACTTGCAGGCAGACTCCTTTCCATCCCTGTTTTTGTAATTCGTAACCTATCCTGATATAAGCATCCCATCATTCTCTGTATCTGTTGGGCATACGAATGTTTCTATCCCTTAGACAGCTTCTTCTTTCTGGACATTACAATACTCTGTACCACAAGGAACAGGCAGAGCATTGCGGCGATCGTAATTCCTGTCCACCATGCCTGATCCAGTCCGGCGGAGGATACGATGTTTTGAATGGTACTTAATGACAATACTCCAAAGAAGGTTCCGATAATATTACCGACACCACCTGTCAGCATCGTTCCGCCAATAATGGAGGAAGCAATCGCATTCATTTCCATTCCGCTTGCATGGGATGCTGATCCGGAACCGACATGCATAAAGTAAACAAATCCTCCGATACCGGCTAACACACTGCAGATCAGATAGGCAAAGAATTTTGTACGCTTCACGTTAATACCGAGCATCAGGGCACTCTGGCTGTTACCGCCGACTGCATAGAATTTACGTCCGAACTTCGTGAAACGAAGAACACAGAACAGAAGAATTACAACAAGCAGTGCAACCACCACTCCGATTTCAATATATGCGTTTACGTAATTTCCGAGCTTATTAACCGATCCCATTCCGGGTATTGTGATTCTGGTATCCTTTAAGGCCACAAACTGTTCATTGGCTACGTTAAAGGGATTCGTGTTCACGATAGTTGTCATTCCCCTGGCAAAGAACATCCCCGCCAGTGAAACAATGAATGGCTGGATATCCAGATAGGCAACAAGATAACCCTGAACCAGACCAAAGCCAAGGCCGATTAATAAGGAAATACCAATAGCTCCAAAGATATTACCACCATGATAATCCAGATATACCGCGCAGCACATACTTACAAGGGCTACCACACCACCTACCGAAATATCAATTCCACCGGTAATCATCACAAGGCTCATGCCACAGGAAATAATAATCAGGGCAGCATTTGCATTTAAAATATTAAAGAAGGTCTGCGGCTTTAAAAAGCCTTTTCCCTGAAAAAGAATTGCACCGATATACATTGCAAAGAAAACAACAACAGTAATCAACAGCAGCAGACTGGTGTCTGTTAATTTCATTTTCCTTTTTGCCTTCATATTACTGTACCTCCTTCTTCAGTGTTCCTGCTTTCATCCGCTTAAAGAACTCTCCCATTTTTTCCCGTACTACAGGTGCACTGAATACCACGAGCAGAATAACAACAACTGCCTTATATGCAGGGAGAGCATCTGACTGGACATTGAATTTATACAAGGTCGTTGTCAGGAACTGAATAACAAAAGCACCAAGTATGGATGCTGTCATATTGAACTTACCACCACCTAATGCATTCCCTCCAAGTGCTACGGCGAGAATAGCATCCATTTCAATATCCTTCGCAATTACCGAATAGTTAATGGAAGATAAACGGCTGACCTTGATGAGTCCTGCTACTGCCACGCAAAGTCCGAGAATTACAAAGGTCAGGAACTTGATAAATGCCGGATTTAAACCATTCAGTCTGGAAGAGCTTTCGTTAATACCGACTGCCTGCGTATACAGTCCAAGATTCGTAAACTTCAAAACCAATACGGTCACGAGGATACACGCTGCCGCAATGAAAACCGGCGTCGGAATCGGGATTCCCGGAATGAAACCACCAAATACCGCAAAGGTAGCGTCATTGACAATGGGAAGCTCGTTGTTATTGATCCAGGCTGCAATGGAACGCCCTGCCGTATACAGAATCAGAGTCGCTACCATAGGCTGGATTTTAAAATATGCAACCAGCGCTCCGTTAAATGCTCCAAAAAGCATTGCTACCACACAGCTTATAAGGAACGCTACAATAATCGGTGCCTGCAGGGTATCCGGTCTTGAATTGGTTCCACAAAGTACCCTGAGGATTACGCTGCCGCTG
>ULWD01024414.1_pt1 | contig 11375 bp, 9 predicted proteins | sample 1960011 | NCBI WGS metagenome assembly ULWD01 (sample SAMEA4835803, study PRJEB28245) | human gut metagenome | biome: gut microbiome; material: fecal sample | place: Denmark | collected 2008 | reverse complement strand
GCGGAAGCAGACCTCGTTCTGGCCGTGGCCGCTCTCGTGGTGGCTGTGCTCGGGGTGCAGGCCCATTTCCTCAATGGCAAAGCAGATCTCCCGGCGGATGTTCTCGCCCTTGTCCAGCGGCGGGATGTCAAAATAGCCGCCTATGTCCAGCGGAATGCGGGTCGGGCTGCCGTGCTCGTCGGTCTCGAACAGGTAGAACTCGCACTCGCAGCCGACGTTGCAGACAAGGCCCATGGCGCGGGCACGCTTGATGACGGATTGCAGGTAGCCGCGGCAGTTGCCCTCAAACGGCTTGCCGTTGGGCAGGGTGATGTCGCAGTACATGCGGATGACGCGGCCCTCGGTGGGGCGCCACGGCAGCACGGTGGCGGTGTCCGGGTCCGGCCAGAGCACAAGGTCGCTCTCCTCGACGTTCATGAACCCGGCGATGGACGACCCGTCGAAGCTGACACCCTCGGCAAAGGCGCGGGGCAGCTCACTGGCAAAAAGCGAAACGTTTTTCTGGTTGCCGAAAATATCGCAGAATGTCAATTTTGCGAACTTAACATCGTTGTCCTCAACAAAATTGAGAATGTCCTGTGCGGTGCGTTTCATAGGAACCTCCTGTAAAAGCCTTCCCCCAAGGGGGAAGCCGCAGATACTCGAAAGGCCCACCTTGAGCGGGCGGGCCTTTCGAGCTGGTGTAAGAAATAGGAAAAGGAGAATGGCGATTGTAAAAGGGTGTACGTTTACACCCGGCTGCGTTTCCCACTGTGCGGGGCGGGGACGCGGCCAGTAAGGAAAATGGCGTGATGTGGGCGGGCTGCTGCTTGCGGGGAAACAACCCATCCCGTAGGGGCGCATTCTATATGCGCCCGTCAACCGGCAGCCCCTTGCGGGCGGATACGGGAGCCGCCCCTACAAAAAGCGCGGGAGAAAATCACTCGGTATAGAACAGCATACGGCTGTAGCAGGGCAGGGGCCAGTAATCCTCATCGACGATGCTCTCGGCCTCGTCGGCGGCGGCACGCAGGGCATCCATCGCGGGGATGACCTCGTCGTGGAAGGCGTGTGCCTTGGCGGCCTCGTCGTCCATGGCGCTGACCTTGTCGGTAGCGGCCTGCAGGGCGTCGGTGGCGTCGGACATCTCGTCGGTGTACTTGCTCAGGGCGGTCAGGACCTTCGTCTCGGCCTTGGTGGAGATGCCCTCCACAGCGGCGGTCTTGGCGGCGGCTGCACCGGCGACCTCGCCCATGTAGGCGGTGGCGGCGGGGATCAGCTGCTTGTTGGCAATCTTGAGCATCGTGCGGGCCTCGATGTTGAGGATCTTGGAGTAGTGCTCCATCTCGACCTCGTAGCGGCTCAGCATCTCGGTCTTGGTCAGGACGCCGAACTCCTCCATCAGGGCAATGTTCTTCTCGTCCTTCAGCGCGATCATCGCGTCGGGGGTGCACTTGCGGTTCGGCAGGCCGCGGCGCTCGGCCTCGACCTCCCATGCCTCGCTGTAGCCGTTGCCGTTGAAGATCACGCGGCGGTGCTCGTTCAGCGTCTTTTTGACCCAGGCGGCAGCCGCGCACTCAAAGTCGGCGGCACCGGCGGTCTCGGCCACGAACTCCTTCAGGCTCTTGGCGACAGCGGTGTTCAGGATCGTGTTCGCGTCGGACAGGTTCTCGGCAGAGCCGGGCATACGGAACTCAAACTTGTTGCCGGTGAAGGCGAACGGAGAGGTACGGTTGCGGTCCGTGGTGTCCTTGCTGAACTTGGGCAGGACGTCAACGCCCAGGTCCATCTTCATCTTGACGGGGCCGGCATAGGGGGAATCGGTGCAGATGGCATCGATAACGGCCTCCAGCTCCTCACCGACGAAGATGGAAATGATGGCCGGGGGTGCCTCGTTGGCGCCCAGACGGTGATCGTTGCCCGGGGTGGCGACGGAGGTGCGCAGCAGGTCGGCGTAATCGTCAACGGCCTCGATGACCGCGGACAGGAACACCATGAACTGCAGGTTTTCCATCGGGGTGTCGCCGGGGTCCAGCAGGTTCTCGTGCTTGGTGCCGAGGGACCAGTTGTTGTGCTTGCCGCTGCCGTTGACGCCCTCGAACGGCTTCTCATGCTGCAGGCAGACCAGACCGTGCTTGTCGGCAATCTTCCTCATCATCTCCATCGTCAGCAGGTTGTGGTCGATGGCGACGTTGGTGGTGTCGTAGATGGGGGCCAGCTCATGCTGGCAGGGGGCGACCTCGTTGTGCTTGGTCTTGGCGGGAATGCCCAGCTTCCACAGCTCCTCGTCCAGCTCCTTCATAAAGCCGGAGACGATGGGGCGGATCGTGCCGAAGTAGTGCTCCTCCAGCTCCTGGCCTTTGGACGGGGCAGAGCCAAACAGCGTGCGGCCGCACAGCACCAGGTCCAGGCGCTTCTGGTAGTCCTCCTTCTTAATAAGGAAGTACTCCTGCTCGGGGCCGACGGTGGTCACGACGCGGTCCACATCCTTGCCGAACAGCTTCAGCACCTTGCAGGCCTGGTCGGAGATGGCCTGCATCGAGCGCAGCAGCGGGGTCTTTTTGTCCAGTGCCTCGCCGGTGTAGGAGCAGAACGCAGTGGGGATGCACAGCGTATCGTCCTTCACGAAAGCGTAGCTGGTGGGGTCCCAGGCGGTGTAGCCGCGGGCCTCGGCGGTGGCGCGCAGGCCGCCGGAGGGGAAGGAGGAGGCGTCCGGCTCACCCTTGATGAGCTCCTTGCCGGAAAACTCCATGATGGCGGTGCCGTCCGGCTGGGGGCTGACAAAGCCGTCATGCTTCTCACTGGTGATGCCGGTCAGAGGCTGGAACCAGTGGGTGTAGTGGGTGGCGCCCTGCTCGATGGCCCAGCGCTTCATGACGCTGGCCACGACGTTGGCGACCTCAAGGTCCAGCGGCTGGCCCTTCTCAATCGTCGCCTTGAGGCTCTTGTAGGTCGAGCTGGGCAGACGCTCGCGCATCTCATGCTCGTTGAAGACTTTGCTGCCGTAAAGTTCCATAACGGTTGCTGCCATACTTCTTACTCCTTTATTTCCTCTATTTACAGAAAAAGGACGCTGCGAAAACACATTCGCAGCGCCCTTGCTGTTATGCCTCTATTATACGGGGTAAGCGGACAAAATGCAACTGGCAATCTGACGAAAGAAGCAACGATTTTTTGGTTGAAATACGGCAATACTGTGAACTGTGCGCGAGAGACGGAATGTGGTATACTAAGAGCAGGTCGGATGGCCGCAGGCGCAACGACTGCTGCGCAGCGCCGTAGGGGCCGGGCATGCCCGGCCCGCTGCTGTACGGCATTGCAGCGATAATGGATAGGTTGAGGGCCGGACATGTCCGGCCCCTACAGGGAGGCAGGGGCTCATTATGGAAATCGAACGCAAATGGATGGTCACGGGCTGGCCGGAGGGGCTGACCCAGACCTCGGACTATCAGATGGATCAGGGCTACGTCAGCGTGCGCCCCACGGTGCGCATCCGGCGCGAGGCCCTGCAGGGCGGGCGCACGGCGCTGGTGCTCTGCTTTAAAGGGGCGGGCACCCTGAGCCGCGAGGAGATCGAGACCGAAATCGACGCCGAGCTGTTCGCAAAGCTCGAGCATTTAATAGGTAAGCCCCTTATCCGCAAGGAGCGCCGCGGCTATCGTCTGCCCGGCGGGCTGACGCTCGAGGTCAACTGCGTGGACCCCGACCTGCCCACGGCCTTCTGGTACGCCGAGGTCGAGTTTGAAACCGAAGCCCAGGCTCTTGCCTGGGACCCCGCCGCCGCGGGCCTTGCCGACTACCTGCACGACGAATGCACCGGCAAGCCCGGCAGCAGTATGGGGGAGTACTGGCTGCAAACGCGAGGCGTTTGCAGCAAATAATAAATAAGAAATAATAAATAATAAAGGCAGACTGTCGAAAAAGGTGTATTCACCCCTTGGCCCCCTCTGCGAGGGGGCTCCGCCCGCAGGCGGTGGGGGAGAGAACTGTGCGGTTGCCCGAAATATTTCGGGCTATGGCAAGGTTCTCTCCCTCCGCCCCTTCGGGGCACCTCCCTCGCAGAGGGAGGTTTTCGACACGCTGGAAATAATAAAGGTTGTAGGGACCGATGCTCGCATCGGCCCGGGAACTGCGCGGCTACCGCAACTTGGCGGGTCGATGCAAGCATCGCCCCCCACAGAGCATTTTGTTTTCACCCTTCGGGTGAAAACTCCACCACATTTATTATTTTTTATTTATTTATTTATTATTTGCCTACCGCCGCACATGCCGCACACATAGATTTTGTAAAATCTCCGCCCCCACCTTTACAAACGCCCTTGAAACGACTACAATGTTAGTATATTTACTACAACAGGAAAACCAGAAAAGGAGCAATAGAATGAAACGTGTTCTGCTTGTGATCGCAGCGCTGCTCTCCCTGACAGTGCTGCTGGCGGCCTGCAAAAAGAGCGGCGATACCATCTCGACCTCCACCGCGGAAAGCACACCCGCGACTGTGGAGGCGACCCCCGCTCCCACCGAGCTGCCCCCCTATGAGGCCAACGTCCTGACCGGTGAGCCGAAGGGTGCGGACTACCCCGAGGGCCAGCGCATCACCGCCGTGATGGTCAACAACATCGTGGCGGCCCGCCCCCAGCGCGGTCTGTCCAAGGCCGACATCCTGTTTGAGATCAAGGTCGAGGGCGGCATCACCCGTTTCATGCCTGTCTTTACCGATTATAAGACCGTCGGCGAGGTCGGCCCCGTCCGCTCGGGCCGCGACCAGTTCTTCCGCCTGATCCTGCCCTGGCAGGCGCTCTATGTCCATGAGGGCCAGTCCGTCGTCATGCAGCAGTATGCCATCGACTACGACTACGGCAAGCTGAACAACAACGACGGTGCCAACGGCTACCGCGATTATGGCCGCGTAAACTGGGCCGGCCAGAGCTACAACGCCGGTACTCTGAGGCTGGAGCACACGATGTACACCAACTCCGACAACATCGCAAATTATATCAGCAGCCAGAACGTGGACATGAACCGCACCTACAACTCCACCTTCTTCAACTTTGTGGATTACCGCCTGGGCACGACCCGCGATCTGTCCAACAGCCTGGACAGCGCCTACAGCGATAAGTACGGCCCCGTTGTCTCCGACGGCCAGTATATCGAGATCGAGCACAGCCAGTCCTACAAGACCCGCTTCATCTACGACGAGTCCGCCAACGAGTACAAGATGCAGCAGAACTACTCCGACGGCCAGTGGCGCGATACCGTGGACGAGGCCGCCGACAACAAGGTGCTGACCTTCCCCAACGTCATCGTCCTGTACACCGACATCCACACCTACCCCGGCCACGAGAAAACGGACCTGCAGTACGTTGAGTACGCATGGGGCGGCGTCGGCTACTACTGCTACGGCGGCAAGTGCGAGAAGATCTACTGGCAGAAGGGCACCCCGCTGGAGGCCCTGCGCCTGTACTACCTGAACGAGGACGGCACCTGCAGCGACACCCCGCTGGAGGTCAACATCGGCAAGAGCTATGTGGCCGTGACCGACGTAGACTTTGCCGAAAACTTTGTCCACAGCACGCTGGACGGCGTCAACCTGTCCACCGCCACGACCCAGACCTACGAGAAGAGCTATGTCGAGGACGACGCCAAGGCCGGTGAGACCCTCGGCTCCTCCACCGACGACCTGACCGCAGCCGCCACCGGCAGCGGCGAGGCTGAGACCACCGAGGCTCCCGCAGAGGAACAGGCCCCTGCCGAGGAGCAGGCCCCCGCCGAGGAACAGGCCCCTGCCGAGGAGTCGGCTCCCGCATCAGAGCAGGCTCCCGATCAGCAGGAAAACACGGAGAACGCTGAGGGTAGCCAAGGTTAAGCATCCATCAACAACGCGGCTCGCCCGGCGGGCCGCGTTGTTTTTATGAGAGAGGTACACTATGAAAAAATGGCAGGCATTGGGCAGTGCTGCGGCGCTGCTGGCGGCACTGCTTCTGGGGGGCTGCAGCGGGCAGCAGGCAGCGGCCACGCCGGAGCAGGCGGCCACGCCTTCCCCCGCAGCTACGGCAGAGCCGACCCCCGTTCCGGCCCCGGCAGGCAACCCGCTGACCGGGCTGGACGACGCCGACTACACCGGCAAGCGCCCCGTGGCCGTGATGCTGCGCACGCTGGACGGCGCACAGCCCCAGTGGGGCATTGCGTCCGCCGATGTGCTGATCGAGGGCGTGACCGAGGGCAACACCGCGGGTCTGATGGCGCTGTTTGCCGACGTGGACCGCATCAGCAAGGTGGGGCCGGTCGGCCCGGGCCGCGACCTGTTTTTGCAGGCCGCGCTGCCGCTGAACGCGATGCCGGTCTCGATTGACAAGAACGTCTACGCGGCAAACCTGCTCAACACGCTGGCGTACCAGGATCTGGACGGCTACCACGTCGGCAAGACGGCGTTTACCTTTGACCAGGGCCGTCAGGACGCAGGCTACCGCGAGGAAAACTGCTGGTACACCACCGGTGAGCTGATCCGCAACGGTGCGGCCAGCTACGGCACGGCGCTGGAGGGCAGCAACACCCCGCTGTTCCGTTTTGGCACGCGGGAGGAGGTTGCCCCCGAGAACCGCAGCGGCATGAGCCTGACCGTGACGTTCTCGAAATCCGACAGCGAGCAGCTGAACTACAACACCGGCACCGGCCTGTACGAGAAGCTGAACGCCGACGGAAGCCCGATGACCGACGCCGACAACGGCCAGCAGGCGGCGTTCACCAACGTGTTTGTGCTGTATGCGTCCAGCGGCATCAAGGATGACGGCTACACCCGCCAGTACGACATGACCGGCGGCACCGGCCTCTACCTGCACGGCGGCGCGTGGGAGCAGATCTCCTGGAGCAAGGAGGACGCCACCGGGCCGTTCAGCCTGACCGCCGCCGACGGCACGCCGCTGACCGTGGCCCCGGGCAAGAGCTTTATCGCGATCTGGGGCGGCTACTACGGCCAGGCCCTGCGCCTGACCGCCGCCGACGGCAGCGAGCAGACCCTGCCCGAAAAGCCCGCCCTGCTGGCAAGCGGCGTCACTGATGAAGCCGCTGCCGCCGCCGAGGCCGCGCTGTCGAACGCGCAGAAGCTCATCGATGCGCAGGCTGCCATTGACCAGGCCAACGCCAGCCTGGCCGAAGCACAGACTGAATTGCAGGACGCCCAGGCCGCCCTGGACGCCGACAGCGAGAACGCCGACCTGCTCGCCGCCCGCGATGCCGCGCAGGCAAAAATCGACGAGCTGAACCAGACCATCGCGGACAATCAGGCGTATCTGGATGCGAACGCTCCGCAGCCGGAGGAAACCGCGCAGCCGGAGGCAACCGAAGCCCCGGCGGAGTGATGAAGGTGAGCAGCAGCCGCAAACGGCCGGAGGGGCTTTGACGGGCCTTCCCATGGCCGTCCGCATCCCCCACGGCCGCCCCGCTGCAAAAAATTGCCGCCCTGTAGGGGCCGGGCATGCCCGGCCCGCGGCCTTCCCATACCCGCCCGTCCACCATCCATAACCGGGCCGGACATGTCCGGCCCCTACCGCCCAATAGCCCAAAGGGCACCTGCTTTTCCACAAGTACTGTAGGGAGGGGTCTTGACCCCTCCGCGGGACGTTGAGGACGCCGCCCGCTGCAAAAATTGCCGCTCTGTAGGGGCCGGGCATGCCCGGCCCGCGGCCTTCCCATAACCACCCATACACCATCCACAGCCGGGCCGGGCATGCCCGGCCCCCTACCGCCCAATACACCAAAAGGCACCTGCTCAACCCCGAGCAGGTGCCTTTTTATATCCCATTATTTAGAATTTCTGCTTCCTTCTTTGCAAAGAAGGAACAAAACTTCCGTATCCCCCGCAGCTTACTCCATCCCGTCCAGATACCCGTGAGGCACAACGTCATACGCCTCGGCCAGATGATCCCGCATCCACATCTCGGCGTCTAGGCGCACGCTGTAGCCCGCGCCCGGATCGGTCATCCACTCCTCCGGCTTGCGGAAGGGCAGGGCGTGCTGGGACAGCATGTTCATGATAACGCCGCCGTGGGTCACGCAGGCGGCCTCCTCGGTGTGGGTGCGCAGCATGTACTCAAACATCTTCATCAGCATCGACGACGTGCGGTTGAAGAACATCTGCCGGTCCTCCGCGCCCGCGGGCACCGTGCGGCTCGTCGGGTCCATCCACTGGGCAAACTCCGGGTCCTTCACCAGCTCCTGCACGGCGCGGCCCTCAAACTTGCCAAAGGCCATCTCTCGCAGGTCGTCCAGCTCGATCTGCCGCACGCCGGGAAACAAAATCTCCGCCGTCTCGGTGGCGCGCTTCATCGGGCTGGTGAACACCAGCGGCACGACCGGATAGTCAAAATCCTTTTTCAGCGTTTTCAGCTGGGCGCGGCCCTCGTCGCACAGGGGCAGGTCGCTGCCGCTGCCAATGTACAGTCCTTGCAGATTGCCCGCCGTCAGGCCGTGGCGGATCAGATGCAGTTTATAATATTTCACGTTATAATCTCGCTTTCCATAACATTGTTACTTAACAGCATACCCTAAAATCGTGTCCTGCGCAACCGTAAATTATTACAATTTGGTTACAACGCGCACCCGCCGCGCCGCTTTGGCAAATTCTGCCCACAATATTTATAGCTGTACTCGCTGTATAATGACTAAATGTAGGTGCAGGGTGTCGGTTCGGCGCAGTGACGGCATTTTCGGCACAAAATCTGTCAATTTTTTGGGTTTACAAAGCGTTTTTCACCCGCTATAATATACAGCGTGTAGAAAATATGCAAGGGGCACCACTGCGGCCCGGCACCGTGCCGGTCATGCGCCCCGGAACAGGATTGCGGACCATGGGGATCGAATTTAACCGGATCATTACGCTGCTGCGCAAGGAGCGCGGCATCACCCAGAAGCAGGCGGCGCAGGACCTTGGCATCAGCCAGGCCCAGCTCTCCCATTACGAGAAGGGCATCCGCGAATGCGGCCTTGCCTTTGTCGTGCAGGTGGCGGACTACTACGACGTCAGCTGCGACTACCTGCTGGGCCGCAGTGCCGAACGCAGCGGCCAGACCATCACGGTGGAGGAGCTGCCAGAGGGCAATTCGGCCACCGGCGGCAGTGTCTACCGCGGCAGCGTCCTGCCCACGATGTACAAAAAGCTCATCGAGAACTCCCTCGACATCCTCTACGACAAATTGCAGGAGAGCAGGGACAAGCAGCTTGTTGTCGGCGTCAGCAGCTACCTGATGCTGGCCGTGTACAAGATGTTCCGTCTGCTGTACGAGGCATCGCCCAAAAATGTCAGCGGCATGTTCCGCGTCGGCTCCGCCCGCTGGGACCGCAGCGCCGACGCCGCCATGAGCATGGCCGAGGGTGACCTGGCCGCCGCCCTGACCGGCGAGGACGGCACCCGCGACAGCCTTGAGCCTGCAACGCTCGCCCTGAGCACCGACCAGCTCGCCCGCGACTACCCCCGCCACGCCACCAGCCTTTTCAACCTCGTCAAAAATGCCGAGGAAGCCATGCGCGGGCTGAAAAAGGCGGAGTAAAACCAAAAATAAGAGCCTGTGCAGTTCGCCTGCACAGGCCTTTTTTGTATAAGCGGGGATATAACAGGGAGAGCGGGCCTTACTTGCCCAGTGCCTTGCGGCAGGCGGGGCAGACGTATTTGCCGTGGAGCAGCACGGCGTCGGGAGAAATGTCGCCGCAGAAAACGCAGCTGCCCTGCGCGTGGTACTTGCGCATAATGATGGAATCCCCATCGGTAAAAATCTCAAGCGGGGTATCCGGAGTAATATCGTAGGTAGTGCGGAGTTCCTTGGGCAGGACCACGCGGCCCAGACTGTCAATGCTGCGAACGATACCGGTAGAAATCATCTTTCTAACCTCCTGTAATACGTTTCGGCGTGTTGGGCCAAAAAACGGTGCCCAAGCCGACGGCTTCGAACCTTACGACCTTATTATACGGCTTATTGGAAGCGTTGTCAATATTTGGCAATCGAAAAAACCGGGTTTTTGCGTATATTTGCGTATATTTTTAGAAGGCTGCAAAATAAAAGCACAAAAAATCGAAAAACGATGCGTTTTGTCACAACTTTGTCACAACACAATGGTATCGTTTAAAAAACGTAAGCGGAAAGGAGGGCGGCCATGGCAAGGACCGGCACACCCCCGCGGGAAAAAACCTACGTCTATCGCACCGGGCGGCCCGACAGGCTGCGCCCGCTGCTGTTTGCGGTGGCGGCGCTGATTTTGTGCGCGGGCATCGGCGCGGTGCTCTGGCACGAGTGGCAGGGCACCCGGCCCACCGCGGCAGAGCAGGCCGAGGCGGACGAGATCGAGCGGGCAGACGGCGGCGAGGAGGAGATCGCCGCCGTGACAGAGGAGGCGGCGGACGGCAAAATCGTTGTGGCCATCGACCCGGGACATGGCGGCGTCAACCCAAGCGTCGGCGGCGAGGACGCGGGCAGCCTCGGCAGCGGCCTGCGCGAGGCGGACGTCACGCTGAAAACCGCCGCGCTCGTCTATGACAAGCTCGCGCGTGATGGCCGTTTTGCTCCGATGCTGACCGCCAACGGCACCGAGTACCTCAAGCCCAGCCGTCGCGCGGCCCGCGCCAAGGCAGCCGGTGCGCAGCTGCTGCTCTCCATCCACCTGAACTACGACGCCGACAGCGGCGTTTCCGGCTTTGAGTGCTGCCCGGCTACGCCGCAGCTGTCCACAAATGCCGACAGCCTGCGCTTTGCGCGGCTGGTCGCGGAAAAATTCGGTGCAATGGGGATGGAGCTGCGCGGCATCGACGGCGTGCGCTACATCTATTTTGACGACAACGACAACCGTTACATACGCGAGTCCAACGACACGACAGTGCTCTCCGACCCGACGTTTACCGTGGTGCAGAAATGCGGCTGCCCGGCGGTGCTGGTGGAGGAGGGTTTCATCACAAACGCCGGCGACGTTACTCTGGTCGCCACCGACGCAGCCTGCGAGGCGGCGGCACAGGCGTACTATGAATGTATCCTGACCTACTTTGATCTGACATAAAAAGCGCGGTGCACCCCGGCGGGCGCATCGCGCGTACTTATTATATAAGGATGCCGCTGCAATGGTCGATCTCATGCTGGATGATCTGGGCCGTCCAGCCGGTGAAATTCCTGACGTGGGTCTGCATCTGACGATCCTGCCACTGCACCTTAATGGTGCGGTGCCGCCTGGCCCGGCGCTGCCCCTGCAGCGACAGGCAGCCTTCCTCGGCCAGGTACAGCCCCTTGCGGTAGACGATGACCGGGTTGAACATCTCGCAGGGTGTGCCGTCGTTGTCAAACACGATGATCGCCTTGTTGACGCCGATCATATTGGCGGCCATGCCGACACAGCCGTCCTCGTGCGCCTTGAGTGTA
>ULWD01032353.1_pt1 | contig 11434 bp, 8 predicted proteins | sample 1960011 | NCBI WGS metagenome assembly ULWD01 (sample SAMEA4835803, study PRJEB28245) | human gut metagenome | biome: gut microbiome; material: fecal sample | place: Denmark | collected 2008 | reverse complement strand
ACCACCATATTTCTATCCACGCTCTCCTTGCGGAGAGCGACCCAACCGCGGAAAACGGAAGTACCCGGAGCAATATATTTCTATCCACGCTCTCCTTGCGGAGAGCGACAGAATGCACCAGCTTAGCCCCAAAACCGAAAACATTTCTATCCACGCTCTCCTTGCGGAGAGCGACCTTTAGCGCCGGAAGAGAATCCGACACAGAAGAGAATTTCTATCCACGCTCTCCTTGCGGAGAGCGACCTCTTCTAAAATCATTTCTTCTTCTGTCACAGCTTATTTCTATCCACGCTCTCCTTGCGGAGAGCGACGTTCAGGAAACTCTTGTACCCAGGCAGTACCAGAAATTTCTATCCACGCTCTCCTTGCGGAGAGCGACGGTTTCGGTCATTGAATAGGTGTTACAAACACCACATTTCTATCCACGCTCTCCTTGCGGAGAGCGACGCGGAAGAGGCAGATGCGGTGGATTCCGGTAGTTCATTTCTATCCACGCTCTCCTTGCGGAGAGCGACACCTCTTACGGCGTGACCGATTATACCGGTTACATTTCTATCCACGCTCTCCTTGCGGAGAGCGACATAAATCCGATTTGAGCCTTGCCGAAGCCAAGAAATTTCTATCCACGCTCTCCTTGCGGAGAGCGACGCTTTACCTCTCTTTCTTCTCGACATCATTCCAACATTTCTATCCACGCTCTCCTTGCGGAGAGCGACGCAGACCCAGGGCCTTAAAATCGCGCCGTAAAGTATTTCTATCCACGCTCTCCTTGCGGAGAGCGACCGTAACTAGTGAAAGCCGATACAGGCAAACATCTTATTTCTATCCACGCTCTCCTTGCGGAGAGCGACATTGGCCTTGTGTTCCTCTGGTGGGGCGTGCGCATTTCTATCCACGCTCTCCTTGCGGAGAGCGACGCAAGCGAATCAATCGGAACATTGCGAACGGTCATTTCTATCCACGCTCTCCTTGCGGAGAGCGACGTACCGCGGCGTGCCGTATCTGGCCCCTGTCATTGATTTCTATCCACGCTCTCCTTGCGGAGAGCGACCCCGGCGTGAAGCTGCCCGACAACATTCCCTTGGCATTTCTATCCACGCTCTCCTTGCGGAGAGCGACCCAGCGGCTCGGCATCGTCCAGCAGCTCATCGGCATTTCTATCCACGCTCTCCTTGCGGAGAGCGACTGATACAGGAGGTAACGACAATGGCAACGCCAAAGATTTCTATCCACGCTCTCCTTGCGGAGAGCGACAGCAAAAGTGCACAAAACAGTGGGGCACTTTTGCGCATATGAAACAAATTTTATGGAGATTGCATCTTCATGCTGACAGGCAAGGCTGTATTTTACCCTTTCTGCCCCTGTTTTTTCCATATTTTCTGGTGCGAAGGAACCGGGAATTTTATGATTGCCTTCCCCTCGCACTAAGCAAACAAGATTCCATCCTGATCAAAATCCGGGTGCAGCCCAACATGCTCGACTTTGCTTTTGTAATGGTTTCCCAGTTGATAAAAGCGCAGGCTGTCCGATTCCGAATCGATCAGTTCGGTCAATTTTGCTTTGAACATTGTGTATTGCGCGGCATCCAGCAGGCACTCAAATACGGAGTTTTGCACCCGCTGGCCGTAGTCTACACAGACTTTTGCTACTTTGCGCAGCCTGCGACGACCGGCGGCTGTTTCGGTGTTGACATCATAGGTTACAAGCACCAACATAACGGCACCTCACTTCCAGAAAAACGGTGGGTACACTTCCAGGTCGCCGCGCAGAGCACGGGCCAGCAAAAGCGCCTGAACATAGGGCACCAGCCCCCAGGGCAGTTTTTCTTTCAAAAACGGATGGGTGATCTCTTCCTTCTTTTTGTTCTGCCATGCGGTCAGGAAAGCTTTACGGCCATCATCCGTCAGCAGTACGGCACCATTTTCCTGTTTTTGCAGGTGTTTTGCCGTGATGATCTTTTGATTGATGCAGCTGATGACCAGCCGGTCTGCATAAACCGCCCGCAGTTCTTCCATCAGGTCAAGTGCCAGACTTTTGCGGCCGGGGCGCGGGCGGTGCATAAAGCCAACATAAGGGTCCAGGCCCACAGCGGTCAAGGCGGATGCACACTCCCGCGCCAGCATGCTGTAAGCAAACGAAAGCAGCGCATTCACATTGTCCAGCGGTGGACGGCGGCTGCGGCCCTCAAACACAAAATCCTGCTTTTGCTGCAGAATCAGGTCATTCAGGCAGTCAAAGTAGCGCTGGGCTGCCTCGCCTTCCAGGCCGCGCAGCTGTTCCGGATCATCGCTGGTCTGTATCAGCGGCAGCGCGGCGGCCAGCTGGGTGGAGGTGCGCTTCAGTTTTTCGACCGGGACACGCTGGGGATGATCGCGGGTTGCGCGTTCCAGCACCCAGCGTGCGTTATACACTTTACCAAGGATAAAGCTCCGGGCATAGCGACAGTTCTGGGCCGGGTCATCCGACACGCGGTACTGCGTCTGACGCAGCAGCACATTGCCGCGTTCTTCCCCCACGGTGCGGGCCTGAAATCTGCCATACGGGTCAAAAAAGCAAAGGTCAATGCCCCGCCGGGCACAAGCTCCCATCAAAGCGGGGCTGGCACCCGCGTAAGTAAAGCAGACGATGCCTTCCAGCGTATGCAGGGCATGGCGGTGGGTTTCCTGCTTATTGCGGGTAACAACAAGGTTTTCGCCATCCAATGTCAGGTAAGCGTCCTCATTGATGACAAACAGGGTGTTGAGCAGCTTTCTCATGGCGCGCCCTCCTCAATATGCTCCCGCAGATACGCCGCCGGGTCTGCCTGCTGATACAGCGCCGGCAGGCAAAGCTCTTTCAGTGAGCAGGCATTGCAATGCTTGCCGGGTTTGCTTTTTGGGGTATAGCCGCGCGCAAACAGGCGGTTCATCTCATCCGCCATGGTCTGCGCGGTGCTGCGCAGTTCCGGTGTCAGGGAAACATGTTCCCGCTGCCGGGTTTCTTCATAAAAGATTTCCCCTTCCGGCACCTCGCACACCAGCATTTCTTCCAGCGCCATAGCCTGTGCGCAGAGCTGCAAACGGTCGGCATCGTTTACCTTGCTGCGGCCATGCTTATATTCCACGGGCATGGGCTGCCACAGGCCGCGGCGGCCCTGCAATGACACGCCATTTGGATCCTTGTGAAACTCTACCACATCGCAGTCGCCGGTCAGTTTTAAGCGGTGGCTGACGACCCTCATACCGCGGGCGATCAACAAATCGCCGCGTTTTTCCGTCAGGGTAACATCATGGCAGCGGGTATGCTGCAGGCGGCCTTCGGCGGTGCGTTGGTTTTCGGACCATTGTTGTTCCAAGTACGCAAGTGCCCATTGGCGGCGGCAGAATGCAAAGTGCTGGATGCCAGACATTTGCAGATAGTCATCAGTATTCATCATACACTTCCGGTGTCAATCCGTTCAGGGTATCGCAAGTAATATTATAATCTTCCACCCGGTGTGCTTGTGCCACACTTTCTTTTAGCTCCACATGCAGACAGCGATGGACCTTTGCCGAGGAATACTGTCCGCTTTTGCAGTTATGACGCCACCAATACAGGCGAACCACCTCCATACTGCCATCCGGGCGGGCAGAGGAACTATCGTTTTCAAACAGTGTGCGCAGCGCTTCTTTGATGATTTCTGCATCTTCATCTGTAAAGCCGGTCTTTTCTGCCAGCTGGCAGTTAATGCTGCCAAAGGTTGTGTACACGCCAAAAGCCACACGGTGCTTCATACCCATGGTATCGCTTGACTTCTTTTCGCCAGTCGTACCGTTCACGCTCTTTGTGATCTGGATATCATCGACATCAATCGGGTCCACGCTGAAAGCCGGATGAATAGATACCGGGCCGCGCACGCCAACGGAAACACCATCGCCCTTGGATTCTTTCCCCTTAAAAGCAAACACCTGGCCAAAGCTGCGCACATCCAGCCAGGTTTCACAGGCAGCCTTTGCATAAGCATCTTTATCTTTTTCAGCTTTTTTCACTGCTGGGCAGCCGTCTGCACGGTCTTTCAGGCTTTTGAAGCCATCATTGCAGCGGTCGTCCGACTGGACAAACACATTCTGGCCAAGGTCCATCATGCGGTTGCGGATCTTGCGTTTCAGGCACACATCCGAAATTTCACCCAGTCCCTCATACGTTTCGCGCGGGCGGTTTCCGTTCAGCGGGTCACCGTTCGGGTTCGCATGGTTTACAGCAATCACAAGTGCAAAGTCGATTTTATTCTGCAGCACAGCCATCTTTTATTCCTCCTGCTTTTTTGCTTTCGCTTTATATTCTGCATTTTCGGCCTTAAAGTCCATCATCTGGTCGGCATAGCCAATCAGATACAGCTCACCAAGTCTTTTGTTCGTAAAGTTTTCTGTGCCAATCTTATGTAATAATTCTTGCATCATCGCATACCTTTGGCTATCCATTCCGTTACGGTTTTTCATTCTGTTCAGGTACGGATTTAATTTTTTATCCAAAAGAAGTGTTGTTGCTGCCGGGTGCAGAGCAAACGCGGTTCTTAAACGCTCTGCATTTGTCAAACGTTTTTCGCTCTCATTTCCTAGCTGAATCAACGCCCGTCTTTCAATCTGTTCTGCACAGGCTAAAATTCTCCCAAACAAATAGTTTCGGTCTTTAATGGTTTCATCAACATTCATCGGATAATCCACCTTCTTATTTCTATGATAGTACCCACGCACAAGGGCGCAGGCAATGTTTTGTGTTTTTTGTTGTTCCCAATAATCCAGGCCAATGCTGTTTGTTGCCCGATCTACCGCGCTGATCATCAAATCCCGCGGGAAGCGTTCCCCATTGGTAATACAGGGAATCAGTCGTTCGATTGTCGCTTGTTTCAGCTTTGCATCCACTTTTTCGCCATAGGCTGCTTTTGCAATGTCCGCCGGGGCAGGCGCACCAACAAAGACAACTTTCTTGATCTTGGGCTTTTTGCCCAGTTCCGTCGGCTCTTCTACACTGCGGTATTCCAGCTGCCATTGGAACGTATCGTGCCAATCCTTTATATTGGCAAGCAACTTAGAGCCCTGCAGTTCCTGATAGTACCGGATGGACAACCGGCCAGGTGTAGCAGAATCCAAAATCATGACCGCCGTTTGGGAATTGTCCTTCAACTGGTGCTGATACCCCAGAATGGCCCGGTTAAACTGCCGTGCAATTTCTTCTTGGGTATCCGCAGGCGACCTTTCTGTATCTTCCTCAAAATCGTCCCAATCATCGCCTGCTAGTGGATTATATTCCTGGGCAATATCGAGAGTATCCCCCAGCACATTGGGTACTGCTTCGTTCTGTGTTCCCCAAACAAGTACAGTCTGGTCCCCTGTATTTACCCCTTGCTTGCTGACCAACCATCGTAAGGCGCTGTGTGCCTTTTGGGTTGTTTCATAACCAATCGAAAGTGCCTGCGCTGCATCCGCAAAGCGCCCGCGGTAAGTATAATTCGTATTGTCATTGCTGGATATCAGCTTTGCACGGTCACCTGGGTTGCGGATCTTATACGGGCTTAATGTAGAAACCGGCATTTTGATTCCCTGAACTGTGCAATAGTCAATATCTTTTAACTGTGTTTCATAAAAGCGGATAAAGCTTTCTCGGACTGTTGTATCACGCGACAAATCAACATTGTCAATGCGGAACCGGACAAAAGATTCCGTCTGGTCACTACCGGTCAGCGTATCCAAAATAGGGGGCTTGTCTTCTTTGTTTCCCTGCCATTTTGTTGGCAGAGTTCCATTTTCATCTATAAACAAAATATTTACCTTGACCAGGTCTGCGATCAGGCATTCTTTTTCCAGGTAGTGCAGGACTGTACACACAGCCGGGTGGGCATAAGGAGATGTACACCACGCTTGTAACTGCTTGTGGTAAAGCGGCCATCCGGATTCTTTACTACCACCAAAAGTGGGATAATCTGCCGCAATATATTGCAGTTTATCCACTAGCGGGTGCGGCACCATGCCGGATGTCCGCGCCGAAGATTCCTCTGTGCAAGGAATGATCGTTGTCCTTTGATCTTGTGCCAGCAAGCCTGCATACTGAAAGTTTCCGTCCTTGTCCAGCTCCACTTCAATGTTGACCTGCTGCGTCGTGTGAGCCACCGGCAGTAGTGGAACTTTCCCAGGCTGCTGCTTTCCAATTTCTGACACGCTATTCTGGTAGGTTTTATAGCAATAGCTAAGCCAGCTCATTCCTGTATCACCTTCCTGTACAAATCATCGCAGTCGCTGACTGTTTCACCCAGCGTAAAGGTCTTCATCTTTTGCGGGTGGATATCGCGCACAATTTCGCATTCTTCCGGGCGGCAAAAACAGATTTTTCCGTTCTGCATTACCGGGTGCCAAAAGCGTTCCTGCATCACGCCTTTCCCGTTTTCGTCCGCATAGGTAATGCCGTGCTCCATTAGGCCTAGGTCCAGGGATGAAACATCATCATAATGCCCTTTTCCCAGGCCAAAAATGCAGGGTTCAATATACCCCTGGCATTCGCGTGTTCCCAAAAAGATATCTCTTCTGCCGCCGCGTTCCAACATACGCTTTGCAATAGCGTAATGTTTGTTTTCATTGCGGTCTTTTTCCAGGTCTGGGCGATGTTCGTTCCATTCAAAATGTGCCCGCACCTGGTAGCAAACATCGGAAAGATACGTATAGATGGAAAGATCGTTTTTTCCATTGTTATACATAATGGGACGGATGCCTTTGGATTGTCTTTCAATCGGGTTCATCACGCGCAGTTCATCAATTACCCAGGTGAACGTTGGTTTCCAATAGCAGCTTTCATAAATGCCCTTCAATGCCTGGTAGGTGGGCACCGGGTAGCTGAATTTTTCGCCGCCTACGCGGGTAATTGGGTCGCTGAACAGTGCATAACGCCCATATACCTGCATGGATATTGAATTTTCGTATTGCAAAGTCTAACCCTCCTTGTTAAGCAAATTGTATCGGCATAAATCCGGGGCTTGTCTGAATTCCCTTTTCGTCATCGTAATATTCCTTGTTAAGAATTGTCACTGCCCCTTCTTTTACTGTGTACAGTGCGCCTTGATCTGCCAGGCGCATTTTTTCATTTGTTGTAATACCAACGGTAAAGCGTTGTGCGTCCCGCAGCATTTTGGGGGTAAGCGGTTTACTGGACGAAAGTCTTGTTGCCATATCCGCGCCATCTTCCCCATAGGGAACCACCACCGGCGTTGTAATGTCCTCCAAAGCATGGAAATTCCTTTCTGCCGTGGCAAACGCCTGCCGGAGCAAGTAATTGGGGAACTTTTGTTTTCCTGTTGTCTCTTTCCAGGCTAGCACACTTTCCTGATTATCTGACAAAAGGTCAAACAAATTCACTGTTTTTGGGGGAATGTACCCCTTTAATTCAACCGGATCGCCCATCCGTTCCTGTTGTTGGGACTCTGCATAATAAAGCTGGTAGTACCTCAAAATACTTTCCGGCTCTAACAGGTCCGCATCCCTTTGTAATTGCTGCAGCAGGTGCCGTGTGGCTTCCCTGCCGTTGCGCAGTTCCGGAAGTCGATCCAGATTTTCCAGATTGTAGGTTTTAACAAGATACACCGTGCGGCATTTCCTTTCCGCATTGCGGTTGCATCGGCCGGAAGCCTGGGCCACACTGGGCAGCGCAGCCATACTTCGAATGACGCAATCAAAGCTTACATCCACGCCTGCTTCTATCAGTTGGCTGCTTACACAGATCAAACGTTCCTGACCGTGTAAGGTGTTTAATTTTTGCTTAACTTCTGCGATAACATCTGCACGGTGCTTTGCACACAGGTGCGTGGTCAGGCAGTAAAGTTGTGTATGTTCCGGCTGGCATTGTTTCAAAGCCTCAAACACCTTTTCGACCGCCGAACGGGTATTCAAGATGATCAAAATGCTGCCATTCTCGTCTTGCTTGCTCCGTACAAATTCTGCGAGTTCTCCTGCCTGAAATCCATTTCCTGTTTCGGGCACTTCAATCTTTGTCCTTCGGAACTGCGCAAAGCGCAGCTGGTAATCCGGGACCAGGTCCACCGGCGATGCAAACCGCAAAGGGTTTGCTACTTCGCTTAGCGCTGGCTGTGTTGCCGTACACAAAACAACAACGCACCCCAAATAGTACGCCAAGAAATTTGCCGCCTGGTTGAACAAGTATGTATGGCAAATGGGCAGGGACTGTATTTCGTCAAACACCAAGATAGAATTTGCCAGTGCTGCCATGCGGCGCACATTCTGCCGCCTGCTGCAAAACAGGGTTTGCAGCATCTGTACCATAGTTGTACATATCACCGGCGCTTCCTGCCAGCGTTCCAGCTGGCGGAGAATTTCGGGGTTCTCTGTATCCAGCACCGCATCCGTATGGTGCTCCAACAGATATTCACTGCCGCCTAATGCCTTTTTGAACTCCTGTACATTCTGTCCGATAATTGACCGGAACGGTGCAACATAGAAAATATGCCGGGCCGAAAGTTTTTTGGCCGCATGCACACAATATCGCAGCCCGGAAAATGTTTTTCCTCCGCCTGTTGGCACATACAAGCGGTAAATGCCCAGCTTTGCACATTCGCCTGCTGCCTTGCATTGCTCCGAAATTTCTGCACGCAAGGTATCTATTTTATGTCGGGGCTGCAAATTGTTCAGGAATCTTTCAACATTGCTTTCTATCAGATCCCATGGCGGAAGCTGCTCCGGGGGAAGGCATCCTTCTTGATTATAATAGTTGCCTGAATCCAACCAGTCTGCATCGATCAGGGCTGCAAACAAAAATCTGTGTGCCAACCCCAACATGACCTGATAGATACAAAGCCGCGGCTTCTTTCCTTCCTGCGTTCGGATTTTCCGCACAAGACATTCTACCTCCTGCGCAGCTTTGGCAAACATTTGCCGTATCTCTGTTTCACTTATGCAATCCGCAAAAAAGGCCCGGCAGCTTTCTTCATATAGCTCTTGAGCCTGCTCTGAATACATATGTTTTATCCAGGGTTCTACTCCACTCAGGTCGAAAACATCCATACGTTCAGAGTGATGGGATCCGATTGCCAATGCTGCCATTTGCGCAGTCAAGCGAGAAGGTGGTGAAGCTGTTTCTCCGCCATAATTTTCCCATAGCCACCGCATTCCGGCGCTGGAATGATTGATTTTTTCGTTTGTCTGGCCTCTCAGATGTTTTTGCACGTTGATATGAGATTTTCCAACGTCATGGAGCCAGCCTGTAAGACGGCCCAAATTTTCAAGTCCCAGCGGCTGGCACGCCCGTGCGCAGTACTCGGCCACGTTTTCACTGTGTTGCTTTAGGGATTGTATTTTCCAGACGCCATTGATTTGTTTGGTATGACCGAGTAACATGGTAATCATCTCCTTGTTTCTTTTATTATAGCAGATAACTCATCCCATAATTCGGACTTTCACTCCAGTTCTGCAATCTTTGTCATACTATCCAAATTTATCCATGTAGAATTGTTAGCTATTCCCATTAGCAGATATTTTTGATAAAATAAGATATTATAGGGTTTATGAATTCACTTTCTTATATTACTTCTTCATCTTACCGAAAAATCATTTACGCAAGGAGTGAAAAGCCATGAAAAGGAAGTTATTCTCATTTTCCGCCAGTGTTATCACCGCAATAATGCTTACCGCTTGTGCTGCAGCGCCAGAAAATAAACCTGCTTCCTCCGCTGCTCTTTCCTCGACCAGTGAAGCTGTTGCCACAGCTATACCATCCACTAGCAATGCCAACTGGAAGTTACCGCCGCAATATGATTTTGACGAGATGATTCCTCTCTTCTCCCGCGAAACCCACACTGCCGGTTACGCCGCTGCCCGAAATCTGTACGCTGTGCGCAAGGGCGAACGCTGGAGCCTGTTTAATGCTGCCAACTGTAATGCTTTTCTGGAAGATTTGTCAGAAAGCATCCCGTACCTGTATGGTGAGCAGGAGCTCTCCATTGGGGTAGATGATACATACGATTACCAGAAGCTGAATGCCCTGGAAGAACAGATTAACCAGGAGCTGGTTGCCCAACAAATGCCTTTTACAACCATGCTGGGCGGGCACGGCGGGTATGGCATCCAGTGGATTTTAGGTGACAGCCAGATTTACCGTTCTGCTATTGGTGTCTATACATTTAGTGGCACGCCCATCGAACAGGTGTATGCTCCTGATTTGGTTGGCATCCAGCAAGGCATTTGGGATGATGAATATGCCGGTTATCTTGTTGACAATTCTGCACCTTTTGCCGTTGCGGATAAAAACGGTACAATTTTAACCGATTTCGACTACCAGGATGCCTGCATGGCCGGTGAATCTTTAATCGCGGTAAAGGATGCAGCCGGTAACTGGGGATATTGCGACCAAAGCGGTGCTTTAGTAATCCCCTGCATTTATCAGCCGCAGATGAGTTTGTCCATCATGAACGAAACTGTTGAATATCCTTACGCAGACTTATCCGGCATGGTAGTTGTGAAAACCCAATCCGGACAAAAGCTAGTTCTGGATGTTTACGGCAATGAGATAATTTCCGCTGGGCAATATGAAGATTTAGCCCCCGCGCGCGATGGCTGCGTATGGGCAAAACAGAATGGCCTTTGGGGCTTGCTGCAAGTACAGGATTATACCGAAAACAATGCCGACATTATTCTGCCGGATGGATGCATTGCACCAGATGTAACGCTTAGCCGAATTGATAGCCTTTGTACCTACACCACTGCTGATCATGGGCTGGTTATGCGTAAAGGTCCCGGTACAAATTATGAAAAAATGGATAATATCCCCTACGGTATCATCGTATGGGAATGCGGCTATAGCAGCAATGTGCCTGACTGGGTTGTTGTATATTACAATGGGATTTATGGTTGGGTCAGTGATGAATACTTGGCTACCACTATTTATTCCACCAGTAAATAATAAATAAAAAAGCAGGTGTTCATGTAGAAACGATATCGTCCTCCACGTGAATACCTGCTTTTTATAGCTTCTTTTATTATATCTGTTCTGTGCCGCTATTTGTCTCTGTATGAAATAAATAGCCGCTATATGCATTTGAATGAAGTGTTCTGTTTGTTTGCTTTTTTACCTAAAAGAATCGCGTAGGAGGCTCTCTTAACTAAAGAGCCGACCTCTCACACCACCGTGCGTACCGACCGGTACACGGCGGTTCAACCGCATAAGTGCAAGGACTCGTAGTAGCGCCTGAGGATACTAAAATATCCTGCTTCTGCGAGTCTTTCGTTTGCAATGGAACCTTTTAATACAGGACTACCGGCGATACGCCAATAACCCAGTCTGGAATTGCCCCACTGGTACTATTCCAAAATTCTTCGTTTGAGTTTCATTACTCATCGATATAATCTTTATTGAACCACTCGCCTAGCGAGTGGTTTTAGACATGCAAAAAGCACCTTAGCTTACGCTATGGTGCTTTTCC
>ULWD01029106.1_pt1 | contig 11475 bp, 7 predicted proteins | sample 1960011 | NCBI WGS metagenome assembly ULWD01 (sample SAMEA4835803, study PRJEB28245) | human gut metagenome | biome: gut microbiome; material: fecal sample | place: Denmark | collected 2008 | reverse complement strand
AGGCGCAGCAGCTTATTCAGTAAAAAAAATTCGTCTTGAGAATGACGACAAAAAAATTCCTGTCATGGGAGTTATGGGTGCATTTATTTTTGCAGCCCAGATGATAAATTTCACAATTCCGGGTACAGGTTCAAGCGGGCACCTTTGTGGCGGCATGCTTTTGACAGCCTTATTAGGCCCTTACGCCGCTTTTTTAACACTCATCAGTGTTTTACTAATTCAATGTCTTTTCTTTGCTGACGGCGGTTTGCTGGCGTTTGGATGTAATGTATGGAATATGGCATTTTATGGATGCTTTCTCGGATATTTTCTCGTGTGGAAACCGATTATCAAAAAAGGCATAAACAAAGCAGGAATTATAACAGCCTCTATCCTCGGCTCAGTCATTTCTCTTCAATTCGGAGCATTTAGTGTATCAGTCGAAACAAAAATCTCAGGCATCACTGAACTGCCGTTTATGACATTTGTAAAAACAATGCAGCCGATACACCTTGCAATCGGACTTGTCGAGGGACTTATAACTGCCGCTGTACTTGTATTCATATACGAATCACGTCCTGAAATGCTTGGGACCAATAAAAACGAAAACTTTGTCACACACGAAACAAACACAGCATTGCCGCAAACAGACTTTACCAAAAAATTATCACTGAAAAAGATACTTACAATTTTATTCACAGTTACACTTGTAACAGGAGGAATTATTTCCCTCTTTGCTTCTTCACACCCTGACGGACTTGAATGGTCTATAGCAAAGCTTACAGGCTCAACTGACATTTCAGGAAACTCCGATAAAGTACATTCTGTATTTTCATCAATACAAAGCATGCTTTCGTTCCTGCCTGATTACGCTTTCAAAAATTCCGATACAGTGGGCGGCACATCATTTTCCGGTATAGCCGGTTCACTTATCGTACTAATTCTTTGCACAGTCATATGCCTTATAATCAGGTCTGTAAGCAGACACAAAAACAAATAGGAAAAATACAAATGACAAAAAGAAAACCGAAAGATAAAATCGGAAATACAATACATGAAATAACAAAAATTGACGAACTTGCAAGGCAGGACAAATTGATAAATAACATACACCCCTTAATTAAACTTATTATAACCATCGGATATATACTGCTTGTCATATCCACACCAAAATATAATGTAAGCAGGCTTGTTATAATGGCAGTTTATCCGGTGGCAATGTTTATTCTTGGAGATATAAATTTTAAGGACAGTATTAAACGCCTTAGAATAGTTCTGCCGCTTGTCTGTCTTATAGGAATATTAAATCCTTTTTTTGACAGACATGTACTCTTTCGCTCTAACGGCATTGAACTAACTCAAAATTTATCGCTATTTAAAAACCTTGCCATAACAGGCGGCATAATATCAATGCTTACTCTGGCATTAAAAGGTATACTAACCGTAATTGCATCATACATCCTCATCGCAACGACAACAATTGAAAAAATATGCTATGCTATGCGTCTTATAAAAATTCCATCTGTAATTGTAACACAGGTAATGCTCACCTACAGATATGTCACACTTCTGCTCTCTGAAGCAGGACGCATTACTCAAGCATATGCTTTGCGTGCGCCAAATCAAAAAGGTATAAATATTAAAAACTGGGGTTCACTTCTCGGTCATCTTCTGTTACGCACAATTGATCGTGCTGACGAAATTTACAATGCCATGCTTCTGCGTGGCTTCAATGGAGATTTTCCAAACCCCGAAGGCAAGAAAAACAGTAATAAAAAAATTTAAAAGTTCCAAAACTAAAAAAACTAAAATCACAAAATTTAGAACTAAAAACCCCCGCACTCTATAAAAGAAGCGGAGATTTTTAGTTAATTATCAATCCCATTTTTAATGGCAGGATTTAAAGAATTATTCATTAATTCTCGTACAACTTAAATTTCTTTATATAATTACTCATATCTGTAGACAGATTCTGTAAAGCTACTGCACTCTCACTGATTTCATTGATTGAAGAACCAATCTCCTGAACTGAAGCTGATGTTTCCTGTGTACTTGCGGCATTTTCTTCTGCAATTGCCGAAAGACTCTCGAGAACACTACTTACATTGTTCTTAGCACTATTGATTTTATCCACCTGAGCTGATATCGTCTCTGTAAGCTCAATAACCTTGTCTGTCTCTTCAGTAAGACCTTTAAACGATTTTCTTGTATTACCAAGTCTGTCAACCTGAATAGCAACATAATTACTTACAGTTTCCATTCTCTTAACACTTATATTTGAATTGTCCAAAAGTTCTGAAACTATTCTTTCAATTTCATCAGCACTGTTCATACTGCTGTCAGAAAGACTTCTTATCTCATTCGCTACAACAGCAAATCCTTTTCCATGTTCACCGGCTCTTGCTGCTTCTATGGATGCATTAAGAGAAAGAAGACTTGTCTGGTCTGCAATTGACTGTATCAATTCAACTGCACTTCTGATAGCCTCTGCCGAAGTATGTGTTCTGAATGTCTCGTCTTTTAATGTTGCAATTTCTTCTGAAGTATTTTCGCTTATCTTAACAAGCTCCTTGAGCACTTTTGATGTCTCGTTGCTCATGTCTTTCATTTTTTCTACAGTTTCAGATAATATCCTCATAGAATCCGTACATGCATCTATATCATTGCCTATACTTATAACATTTTCATTTGCACGCTGTGTATCATCAGCCTGGCTTCCGGCACCATCTGCAATCCCCGTAACAGCCTGTTCAATACCGGATACGGTATCATCTACCTGTTCAATGCTGTTTTTCAAGGCAATCGATGCATCATCCAGATGATTTCCATTTTCCATAAGAGACTTTGCCATAGCAGCAAGTTCATCTTTCAAAATCAAAGCTGAGCTTGCAAGCATACCAATTTCATCATTTTGTTTCGCAACCTTATGTACACTTATATCTCTATGTGCCAAATCAAGCTCTGCCATACGGTTCATTGAAAATACAACATCCTTTATAGGTCTTGCTATCCTTCTAGGAACCACAGTTCCTATGATTCCCATAATTATCAATATAATTATGAGTGCAATACCTGTTCTCGTATACACCTTATTTACAGGAGCATTTATTTCTGATTTATCGCAGCAAAGCACCAAAGTAAACGAATATGTACTGCTTACAAAATATACAGCATGCTTTTGTTCACCATTATAAGTATAGTCCAAAAATCCAGGGCTGACTTTCTCTTTCGCAACCATTTTATCAACTATATTCTGTACCTCAGAAATACCAATCTTTTCCCCAATCAGTTTTTCATTTGGATGCCATGCCACATTGCCACTTCCGTTTATAATATACATATAGCTGCTTTTTAAGCCATTGACCTTGACGGATGCCAATGAATTTCTCAATGTAATAGGTGTAAGAACTATATTGGCACCGCTTCTGTCAATCTGCTTATCAAATGACTGACCAAGTATGGTGGTAACATCTTTCATAGATGTACTTATATTCTGTTGCAGTGAGTTCTTTATATAAGGAATAATCAGCACCCCAACAAACAAAACTGTAATAAGGATACCCATATATACAAGCCCTGCTATTCTTACAACAATAGATTTATGCTTTGCAACTTCACCATTATGCTGATTTACTTTATCCTCATTTTTGCTTTTATCAGTATCTTGTATATTTTCGCTCTCAACAGATTTTTTTGTATTCAATTTTCGTTTGGTATTTTTTTTCTTAGTCCTTGTCTCTTTATTCTTTGACATAAAATCTAATTTTTTTTTCATACGTCCAACCTCCATTTAATACAATTCAGACTAACTATATATGATATTTTATAGCAAACTGCACAAAAATTCAATCATTTAAAACTGATATTTTAACTTTTCAGTAACAGTTCACACAATTTATTAAAGCCTAATTTACTCATAATAATAATGTTGTATCATAATCATATATATTAAAAAATCCCCCATGCCAAAGCACGGGGGAATAAACATTCATATAAGAAACAACTTTAATCCTAGTTGCTTAATGCCTTCTCTAATGAACGACGAGTTGCAGCTTCGTTCTCACACCACTTGAGACACTCATCATATCCATAAGCGGCTGTATCTTTCTTCATCTTCTGAACAAACTTGTTAAACTCTGCATCTGTCTTAGCATAAATAGCATTCCAAGAATTCTCTTTGATAGATGTTGTAACCTGTTTCCAAGTTGTCTTTAATTCATCATCCTTAGCACTTGCTGAATAAGATGTTGCAGGAGCAACTACATAATTTCCACCTTTTTCCATGTATTCGTTAAGGTTCTTACATCCTGTCTTGTCAACCCAATCCTGCTGAATCTTGTATTCAGGAGTTGTAATGTTGCTCTTCCAGTTGTCACAGTTGTATGTTTCACCATTTGAATCAGGGTTGTCAGCATCATTAGCCCATGTATCAAATGCAGCCTGAATCTGTCCATCCTGGAATGAGCCCTTATGTTTCTCCATCTTTGTCTTTCCATCAGCATGAGTCTTCTTACCAAGTTCTGTAAAGTATGTATTATGATCCTTGTCATAATCCCATGTCTCTCCCTTAGGACCATACTTGTATGTCATAAATCCTTCCGGAGTTGCAAAGTAGTTGATGATTTCCATACATAAGTCTGGGTACTCTGTCTTTGCACCGATTGTTGTGATACGGTCACCACCCTGTGTATTCATACCATAAACGATAGGCTTTGCTTCCTCAGGTTTCATACAATACATGTACTTGCCTGCTTTAAGATGTGCATCTTTATTGTATCCAAGTGAACCGGAATAGTTGAAGATTGAGAATAATACACCACCACTCTTAACCTTAGCACTCATCTGGTCGTATGTCTGTGTCATTGAGTCAGGATCTACAAGACCTGCACGATATAAGTCATTGTAGAACTTAAGCATCTGAAGATATGGTCCGTTCTCCTCAAGTGCATCATGGAATTTACCTGTCTGAGGATCATACAATCCAATACCCATCTCATCATAACCATAGTAAGCTGTAACTGTTGACTTAACATACATAACCATTCCGTCATCCCAGTCAGACCAAAGTGAAACAGCATATGTAGGATTTCCATTGTCATCCTTAGGACAGATATCATGCATCTTGATAAGCATATTCTTAAATGCATCAAGGTCTTTAATCTTAGGATAACCTAACTTCTTATATAAGTCCCAACGAGTATCCCATGTATAGAAGAATGCATCATGGTTCTTACTGTTTGTTGCAACGCTGTGAGCAATACCGTATGTAGTATCTTTTGCACCGTTCGTGATAGTCTTTGTAAGACCACTGTTTTTCTTAAGGGCATCTGCCATATGCTTCTTAATGTATGGTCCGCAGTCTGTAAGAAGATCATCTTCATTCCAGTCAAGAAGAAGATCATTCTGAACAGCGTCAACATAATCTTTTGAATCACTACCCCAGATAACGATGTCACCAAGGTTTCCATTCTGTGCACGTGTCTGATATACACCATCTGCATCAGGAATAATATTCAGCTCAACATTGAACTTTTCTTTAAGTACATCTGCACCCCAGCCTGTCTGCATACCCTGTGTATTCGCCAACTGACTGTAGACATCTAATTTTATAACTCCATTTTTCTTTTTCGTACCACATCCTGTAAGCATTGATGTAGAACCAACAACCATACTGCCTGCAAGCAATACAGAAAGCATTTTTTTACTAAATGCAGCTTTTCTCATAATTTTCCTCTTTTCTGTGTTGTATATTAAAGTTCTACGGCATGTGCACAACACAACACAAACCATTACTATTTCCTATGTGTATATTTTACAATTTAACAAAAAAATGTGCAATATTTTTAAGCACTTTTATTACCCTCACTTTTTTTGAAGATATATCCTATAATTTCTACATTTTTTATTTTTTTAATTACTTTTTATTTTCTTCTGCTTTTTTGGCAAGCTTTTCATAGTCAATATTTTCATAATCGGATAAATCAACTTCAGCTTCTTCATCGTCACTTTCCTCACCGTTGTTATCTCTTTCTATCTGCAGGAATATCGGCTTTGCCATTCCGCTTATTGTAAGAATAACACATACCGGACCTATTATTATTCCAATAAACTGTGTTGTCCCCGACCACATGAATAATAAAATTTCAAAGGCAACAACCAAAAATATCAATATTGTTTTCTTGAAATATCTAAGTGATATTGTAAATGAATTTTTCAAAGTATTTACAACCGTATTCTCATATCTTCCCATAAGAGCATACGAATATACATAATGTGTAAACAGTAAAAACAATCCAAGAACAAACACTATCAAAAACATAATATTTGAATCTTTGACATTATTATAAAGCTGGAAATCAAGATACAATGCATATACTGCAAATGTCTGTATCATACCTGCTATACCGCCTTTAAAAAAACTTGTCTTAAACTCTTTGAAAAAAGGTTTTAATATATAACCTTCCTCATCATCTACCATCTTTAATGTTATTGAAAATGCGGCTACCGATGCGGCTCCCATCGTAAAGGCTCCGATTATTCCACATGGAATCCAGAACAATCCCAGCCACTTAGGAATTGTAAGAGCAAGTAACAGTGGCAGACTGCAGAAGAGCCATAAAAAATTAAGAACAAGCACATCTACAAGTCTCGTGCCAAATTTGTACAATGGACTTTCAAAGAAACCATTTTTAAACATACTATAATTTATCCTCCTATCTGACTATAAGTTTTGCTTATATTTTTTAATGGGTGACCGCTTACGCAATCACCCATTTATAAAAACCATAATCAGATTATCAAATTTTGATATAAAATGCAATATATTGTAATATCAACCCTTAACTGCACCAAGCATGATACCTTTCTCGAAATATCTCTGCATGAACGGATATACACAAAGGATAGGAATAACTGATACCATTGAAATAGTATACTTAATAACCTTTGTATTCATAGCCTGTTCAATCGCAGACTTAGCAGTTGAAGAATCTGCACCGTTCATCAATGCACCAAGGTTTGATGACTGGTTCAGGTAAATGTAAAGTCTGTGCTGTAATGTAAAGAGCTTAGCATTACCTGACATAAGGATAAGGGAATCCTGGAATGAGTTCCAATGTCCTACCGCACCGAAAATAGCGATTGTTGCAAGGATTGGTTTACTAAGAGGCCATATAAGCTTTCTAAATACCATCATATATGAAGCACCGTCAATAAATGCACTTTCCTCAAGTTCTGCCGGTATTGACTCTATGTATGTCTTTACCAGGATAATATTATACGGAGCTACGATAGCAGGGATAATATATGCTGAGTAATGATTTGTCATACCGAGCATTGCAAAGTTCATGTACCAAGGAATAATTCCTGCATTGAAGTACATTGTGATAACGAGGAAACGATACCAGAAACTTCTGTGCCACATTTCCTGTTTTGTAACAATGTAACCGATAAATGCTGAAGCAACTACCATAAGTGCAGTACCAAGAATAGTTCTTGATACAGAAACGATAAATGCCGAACCAAGGTCTCCTACGTCTTTAAGAGCAAGATAGTTCTGGATATTAAATCCCTTTGGCCAGAAGTTTACGATACCTCTCTGTACATAATCGTTTCTTGATACTGTATTTACAAACAGATACCAGAACGGGAATATACATGTTATTGTAAACAATGTAAAGAACAAATAGTTACAAATGTTGAATACTATATCACCAGGTGTAAGACGATATTTTCTTTTATGCTTCTTTTCGTATTCTCTTTCTCTCTTAGCATCTTCTTTTTCCTGTTTTGTCATTGCCATATCGTACTCACCTCCTATATAATACTCTCACCACGAAGCAGCTTAGATGCTCCATTGGCAGCAAACAACAATACTACGGATATTACCGATTTAAACATACCTACAACCGTTGACAACGGAATACTTCCGCTGCTTCCCATACCTAACTGGTATACATAAAGGTCAAGTACTCTAAGCGACTGTGCATTCTGTGCCGTTGAGAAGCAGAGATACTGGTCAAGACCATTTGTAAGGATGTTTGCAATTGACATAAGTAAAAGTACGAAGAATGTTGGTAAAAGTCCCGGAAGTGTTACATGCCACATCTTCTGGAATCTTCCCGCTCCATCAACCGTTGCCGCCTCATAAAGACTCTGGTCAATTCCTGATATACCGGCTATGTAGATGATGGCAGACCATCCGACACCCTTCCATGTGCCCCAGCCCCACATCTTAAGCCACATATGTGAGTTACCAAGCAGGTAGTTATGACCCTGTTTATCAGCTGCAAGCATACCAAACTCTCTCATGAATGTATTTACAAATCCATCTGTAGAGAAGATTGCAATAGCGATAGCATAAACAAGTACCCAGCTTATGAAGTTAGGAATTGTTGTAAATGTCTGTACAAATCGACGGAATCTTAAACTCTTGATCTCACAAAGGAATACGGCGAACATCATAGGAACCCAGCTTGTAAGTACATTTAAAGCACTGAGACCAAGTGTGTTTTTCATAACATTTAAAAGGTCACGTCTTGTAGCTGCATTCTTGAATAAATATGTAAACCACTTAAATCCTACAAAATTGCTCATTGATAAAGTTCCACCGGCTTTGTAATCAAAGAATGCATATCTCCAGCCCCAAAGTGGTAAGTAACAGAATACGAATGCAAGTGCTGCAAATGGAAGGAACATAAGAAAAAGCTTATATTTTGATTCCATTTCATACTTATCTGCCTTGTCTGCCTTAGGCAGTCCAAGCATAAGAACAAGCGTTGTAATAAGCAGAAGAACTGCAAACACTATGTATAAAACCATTCCGCTTGGAAATACAGGCTTTACTCTTCTTATATTCTCACTGTTCTGAACCATATTATAGCTTACATAACAAAGAACAATACCTACTATCTGAACTACTGAACCTGCAAGTGAGAAGAGAAGTCCGAATCTCTGTAACTTGAGATTTCCTAATGACATACATCCACCTGCTGTAGCAAGTGCTATACCCACTATCAATAAAAGTGAACCTATAAATACAATAACAAATACGCTTTCATCAACCCATCCCATACGCAATGCTCTGCTCGCACCATCAGTAAGGCTTGAATATGAGACACCAGATGTAAATAATGAAATAGTTCCATCAATCAGTTTAGTAACTCTCGATGGACTAAATGCTGGGAAGAATGCTGCGACTATAGCTAATATGATAACTACTCTCTGCATCACAAAGACATAGTCTAACGCACCTCTCCTTTCTTTTTTTTCTTCTTTCATAATGACCTCCTAAATCATAATTGGATAATCTTTCGGTTGTTAAAACCTTTATATTTTATTTCACCTTCTTCTTGTGATAATTATATAAATTTAAGCTTTAAAATACTACCACAAATTATTGACCGAAAATACATTTATTTTTCATACAACTTTAACATTAATTAATAATGTGCATGCAAAATTTATTTTTAATACATATTTTTTTACATAAGCGAAAAGACTGCCATGCCCAAAAGCACGACAGTCTTTTTATTTAAACATTTATTATCTTTTTCAATAAACAACTGAATAGTCAATTTATCTTTTTATTAGTTTTTCTTTTTCTTAACGTATACTACAACACCTGCTACAACAACCACTGCAATAACAACTACTACTGCTACAGTTCCTGCTGATGAACCTGAACCTGAATCAGTGCTGCTTGTGCTTGTTGTTCCTGAACTTGAAGTCGAAGCACTGCTTGTATCTGCTGCTGCCGGAGTAGCCTCAACTGCATCAGGGTTGTCATTGTTAAATCCGCTGATTGTAAATGTGATTGTAATGCTGTCCTTTGGTGTTAAGATTGATGGATTTTCGTATCCTTCATTCTGATATGTATTTACACAATCAAACTGATAAAGTTTAAGAAGCTTTGTATCCTCATTTATATATGGGTCTCCTGAGAATGCTTCTTTTCCGTCAATTGACAACTTTACATCAGTAACTTTAACTGTTCCATCCTCTACTGCGCTAAGAGGAATATCTGTTGATGCATAGATAAGTGAAATAACATTGTTTGTTCCGTCTACATCAGGAAGTGCACCGTTGAGTCCTGTTACACCGATAGTGTATGTTCCGTTTCCTGTGATTTCTGCATCAGTAACAGTAGTTCCCTCGAGCTGCTCTACACCATTGTCTCCTGATTTAAGTAATCCGTTATAATCTAAATCCTTAATATCTGAACCGTCACGTCCTGTTGTTGGGTTGAACCATGCATCACGAAAAATCCATGTAGTTGTCTGCTGGAAACCTAAGTATGCGTGATATGTTCCATCCGGATCAAATTTTGCCTTTCCAGCTTTTATTCCTGCCTTTGTAGACTGTGGCTTTGTTGCCGCATCTGCTGCATTAGGTACCGCACTTACAGTAAGTGCCATTGCAAGAGCGCATCCTGCGATAGCTGCTGAAATTTTTCTTAAAGATTTTCTCATATTAAATCTTCCTCCTATACTTTACTTTTAATATCCGACGGCGATTTCAATTAAAAACAGACTTCGCCGACTTACCAATACTTTATCTTAATTCTAGGGGTAAACATTGTAAAATAAAACCATATTTTTTTGACATATTTACCCTTAGAATTAGTTAATATATTTATTTAATTTTTTAATGTAATCTACTCATCCGCGAAAATCAACGGCATACGAATTGTTATCTTTGTTCCGGCGTTCTTTTTGCTGTCAACCGTAATTCCATACTGCTCACCATATTGAAGTTTAAGTCTCTGATTTACGTTACTTACTCCTATATGACCTTTTTCTGCTGCCTCTCCAGAATTTATGGCATATCTTAGTTTTCCAAGTTCATAGTAGTCCATTCCAACACCATCATCCTCAACAGTGACAATTATAACGCCCATTTCCCTGCTCACATGAACCGTAAGATTTCCTCCGTCCTCACTTGATTCAAGTCCGTGAACAAATGCATTTTCAACAAACGGCTGAATTATAAGAGGAAGCACCTTCGCATCCATCTCGACATTTTCATCAACGATTACCTGCGAATGTATTCTGTCTCCAAATCTGTAATTTTGAATTTTAAGATAATATTCAATAAGCTGGACTTCAGATTTAAGTGTAACTTTTTTATCACTGACCTGAATATTTCTTCTCATTATTTTGGCAAGCATCTTTACAAGTTCTTCTATCTCAGGTTCTTTATTTATCTTTGCCTTCATCCTTATTGTTTCAAGGGTATTATATAAGAAATGAGGATTTATCTGGCTTGCAAGCATCTTAAATTCCACCTCACGCTGTTTTGTGTGAATTTTTTCTTTCTGAACCTGCTCATCAACAACTTTCTGCATAAGCGCCTTGTTGTCATCCATCATTTTTTCCAATTCTTTGTATAACTCGGCAATTTCATCCTCTCCTGAGATTTCAGTAACCTTATCATATTCACCTATCGCAACATAATGCATCTGCTTTCTCAGAAGTTCCATTCTGTTTGCATACATTT
>ULWD01056274.1_pt1 | contig 11496 bp, 6 predicted proteins | sample 1960011 | NCBI WGS metagenome assembly ULWD01 (sample SAMEA4835803, study PRJEB28245) | human gut metagenome | biome: gut microbiome; material: fecal sample | place: Denmark | collected 2008 | reverse complement strand
TATAATAAAGGATACGCTCTGTTAATGTTGTTTTACCAGCATCGATATGAGCCATAATACCTATATTTCTGGTTCTCTCTAATGGATATTCTCTTCCAGCCAAGGTATTTCCTCCTTTTAGAATCTGTAGTGAGCAAATGCTTTATTAGCCTCTGCCATTTTATGCATGTCTTCTTTTCTCTTAACAGCTGCGCCAGTGTTGTTAGCAGCATCTAAGATCTCGTTAGCCAGTCTGTCTTCCATAGTCTTCTCTGATCTCTTACGTGAGAACATTGTAAGCCAACGGAGACCTAAAGCCTGACGTCTGTCAGGACGTACTTCGATAGGTACCTGATAAGTAGCACCACCAATACGTCTTGCTTTTACTTCCAGAGAAGGCATGATGTTGTTCATAGCCTCTTCGAAAGTTTCAAGAGCCGGTTTACCGGATTTCTCTTCTACTTTAGCAAATGCTCCGTAAACAATCTTCTGTGCTACACCTTTCTTACCGTCTAACATAATGTTATTGATAAGCTTTGTAACCACTTTGCTGTTGTACATAGGATCTGCTAATACGTCTCTTTTCTGAATATGTCCTTTACGTGGCACGGTTCTTCCCTCCTTAATTATTATTAACTAAATCATAGGTACTCACATATAACCACTAATGTGTACGTGCGGTATTGTCTATGCACACAATGTGTGATAATCGAATCCCAACACTAAATTAGTCTGTAACCTGTGGTACATTTGAAACCAAGCCGGATTATTTAGCCTGTTTTGGTCTCTTAGCGCCGTATTTGGAACGGGCCTGCTTTCTGTTAGCAACTCCTGCTGTATCCAAAGTACCTCTGATTACGTGATAACGTGTACCAGGAAGGTCCTTTACTCTACCACCTCTTACTAAAACAACGCTATGCTCCTGTAAGTTGTGGCCTTCACCCGGAATATAAGATGTAACTTCGATTCCGTTTGAAAGACGAACTCTGGCGATCTTTCTAAGAGCTGAGTTAGGTTTCTTAGGAGTAGCAGTCTTAACAGCTGTACAAACACCACGCTTCTGTGGTGAAGAAACATCAGTAGCTTTCTTGTGAAGGGAGTTGTATCCTTTCTGAAGAGCAGGTGCTGTTGATTTCTTTACAGATGTCTGACGTCCTTTTCTTACTAACTGGTTAAATGTTGGCATTCTTTTTCACCTCATTTCTTGTAGTTTGATTTTCTATGCGCACAAAAATAAATGCAATTCCATGCACACTCGTTTAGTATAGGTTCTCATTTTCCCTTTGTCAAGTAGTATTCCCACTTTTTTCTTTCTTATCGGGCAAAGAATGTGCGACAGCACATTCTCGCGCCAGGCACGGTCACCTGCGACATATTTCTTATCCGCGCGAGTGCGCATCTATGCAAGCTCGCTTGCTTTTGCTGTATAGGTGATTTCAAAGGAATTTCCTATGCAGTAAGAAACAGGGCTTTCCGGTCATTTTCCGGAAAGCCCTGTCAAATTCTGCTTTATTCTGTTACATTTTCTGTTGTTTCTTCTGTTTTGGCAGCTTCTGTATCTTCTACCTGCTCTGCAACATCTTCCGCAACATCATCGAAGCTTACTTCATCATCAAAGGAGATCTCGGCCTCCGGATCCTTATCTGTACTTAAGACTACATTTCTGTATCTCTTCATACCGGTTCCTGCCGGGATCAGCTTACCGATGATTACGTTTTCTTTCAGACCGATCAGCGGATCAACCTTACCCTTGATAGCTGCTTCTGTCAGAACCTTTGTTGTTTCCTGGAAGGAGGCGGCTGACAGGAAGGAGTTTGTAGCGAGGGCTGCCTTTGTGATACCAAGCATTACCTGATTGCCTTCTGCCGGCTGTTTACCCTGTGCGATCAGTTCTTCATTCATATCTTCGAAGTCAAGTACATCAACTAAGATACCCGGTAAGAAATCGGAATCTCCGTTGTTCTCGATGCGGATCTTCTTCAGCATCTGACGTACGATCACTTCGATATGCTTATCTGCGATATCAACACCCTGCAGACGGTATACACGCTGTACTTCACGGATCATGTAATCCTGTACTGCACGGATACCCTTGATCTTTAACAGATCATGCGGGTTAACACTACCTTCTGTCAGTTCATCACCGGCTTCGAGTTTTGTACCGTCTAAGATCTTGATACGTGATCCGTAAGGGATCAGATATGTCTTGCTTTCGCCTGTTTCTTCATTTGTAACAATGATCTCACGTTTCTTCTTTGTATCCTTGATCGTAGCAATTCCGCCGAACTCAGCAATGATCGCAAGTCCCTTTGGCTTTCTCGCTTCAAAAAGCTCTTCGACACGAGGAAGACCCTGTGTGATATCATCACCGGCTACACCACCTGTATGGAAGGTACGCATTGTAAGCTGTGTACCAGGTTCACCGATTGACTGGGCGGCGATAATACCTACTGCTTCACCGACCTGTACGGCTTCACCTGTTGCCATGTTGGCACCGTAACACTTAGAGCAGATACCGTTGTGGCAGCGGCAGCCAAGGATCGTACGGATCTTGACCTGCTCGATCGGATTACCATCTTTATCTACACCGACGCTCATGATCTTGCTTGCTCTGCTTGGTGTGATCATATGGTTTGCCTTTACGATCAGATTACCGTCTTTATCTTTGATATCTTCGCAGGAGAAACGTCCTGTAATACGGTCTTTCAGACCTTCGATCGTTTCTTTTCCATCCATGAATGCTTTTACATACATACCTGGGATTTCGCTGCGGTTTTCACTACAATCTGTTTCACGGATGATCAGTTCCTGTGAAACGTCAACCATACGTCTTGTCAGGTATCCGGAATCGGCTGTACGAAGCGCTGTATCGGACAGACCCTTACGGGCACCATGCGCTGACATGAAGTATTCCAGTACGTCAAGACCTTCACGGAAGTTTGACTTGATAGGCAATTCGATCGTTCGACCGGTTGTATCTGCCATCAGTCCACGCATACCTGCAAGCTGTTTGATCTGCTGGTTGGAACCACGGGCACCTGAGTCAGCCATCATGAAGATGTTATTGTACTGATCCAGACCCTTCAGAAGAACATCTGTCAGTTCCTTATCTGTCTCGTTCCATGTTTCAACAACAGCTCTGTATCTTTCTTCTTCTGTAATAAGACCACGGTTGAAGTTCTTTGTGATCAGGTCAACTGTCTTCTGGGCTGCTTCCAGCATTTCCGGTTTCTTAGCAGGCACTGTCATATCGGAAATGGATACAGTCATAGCTGCTCTTGTGGAGTACTTGTAACCCATTGCCTTAATATCATCCAGCACTTCTGCTGTCTTTGTTGCACCGTGTGTATTGATAACTTTTTCCAGAATCTGCTTCAGACCCTTTTTGCCGACATGGAAATCGATCTCAAGTGCCAACGCGTTATCCGGATTGCTTCTGTCTACAAATCCAAGATCCTGCGGGATGATCTCATTTAAGAGGAACCTTCCCATTGTGGACTCTACATTGCCTGTCACTGTGCTTCCGTCAGGCATCTGCTTGTGCACACGGACCTTGATACGGCTGTGCAGTGTGATGATCTGGTTTTCATATGCCAGAATTGCTTCATTCACACTCTTGAAGAATTTGCCTTCTCCCTTTGCACCCGGTCTTTCCTGTGTCAGGTAGTAAATACCAAGTACCATATCCTGTGAAGGAACGGCTACAGGGCCACCATCGGATGGCTTTAACAGGTTGTTTGGTGATAACAGGAGGAATCGGCATTCTGCCTGTGCTTCCACGGAAAGCGGAAGATGGACAGCCATCTGGTCACCGTCGAAATCGGCGTTGTATGCGGTACATACAAGTGGATGCAGCTTAATAGCCTTACCTTCTACCAGAATTGGCTCAAATGCCTGAATACCAAGTCTGTGCAGTGTAGGAGCACGGTTTAACATAACCGGATGCTCTTTAATGACTTCTTCGAGCACATCCCAAACCTGTGTATCTAACTTTTCAACTAATTTCTTTGCATTTTTGATATTCTGTGAAATGCCTCTTGAAACAAGCTCTTTCATAACAAAAGGCTTAAACAATTCAATCGCCATTTCTTTTGGCAGACCACACTGATAAATCTTCAGCTCCGGTCCTACAACGATAACGGAACGTCCTGAGTAGTCAACACGCTTACCTAACAGGTTCTGACGGAAACGACCGCCCTTACCTTTCAGCATATCGGACAGAGATTTCAGTGCTCTGTTACCAGGGCCTGTTACCGGACGACCTCTACGGCCGTTATCGATCAGAGCGTCTACAGCTTCCTGCAGCATTCTCTTTTCATTTCGAACGATAATATCCGGTGCGCCGAGCTCGATCAGTCTCTTCAGACGGTTGTTTCTGTTGATGATACGACGATACAGATCGTTCAGATCCGATGTCGCAAAACGTCCACCATCGAGCTGTACCATTGGTCTTAAATCCGGCGGGATAACCGGGATTGCATCCATGATCATCCATTCCGGTCTGTTGCCTGATTCACGGAAAGCTTCTACAACTTCCAGTCTCTTGATGATTCTGGCACGTTTCTGTCCGTTGGCATCCTTCAGCTCTGTTTTCAGCTCTACGGAATCCTTTTCCAGATCGATCGCTTCCAGAAGCTCTTTGACTGCCTCAGCACCCATGCCTGCACGGAATGCATTTGCGCCGTATTTATCTTTGGCATCCTGACATTCCTTCTCTGACAGGATCTGTTTGTATTCCAGATCTGTCTGACCTGCATCCAGTACGATATAAGATGCAAAATATAATACCTTTTCCAGTACACGAGGAGAAAGGTCTAATAAAAGACCCATTCTGCTCGGGATTCCCTTGAAATACCAGATATGGGAAACCGGTGCTGCCAGTTCGATATGTCCCATACGCTCTCTGCGGACGCTTGACTTTGTAACCTCAACGCCACAACGATCGCAGACAACACCTTTATATCTGATTTTTTTGTATTTACCACAATGACATTCCCAGTCCTTGCTTGGTCCGAAAATTCTTTCACAGAACAGACCGTCACGTTCCGGCTTTAATGTTCTGTAGTTGATCGTTTCCGGCTTCAGGACTTCTCCTCTGGACCATTCTCTGATCTTATCCGGTGATGCCAATCCAATTTTGATCGCATCAAATGTCACTGGTTCGTACGTTTCGTTTTTTGTTTCTGACATTTATGGCACTCCTTCCAACTTACGTTTGTAGAATCCTTATTCGTCATATGAATCATCCAGACCGTCGCCGTCGAACGAAAAATCCTCTGCCTCGTCTGCTTCATCATCTACATTGATCAGTTCCTCGCTATCTTCATCAAATTCCTGTTTCTGATAGCCCATGCTTCCTAATGAATCCTCTTCATTATAGCTGCCTCTGTGTCCGCCTTCCATTTCAGCGTGCATGTCCGTATCGCCGTAATCGATGGTTTCCATAATGTCGATTTCATTCTGGTTTTCATCGAGTACTTTCACATCCAGACCAAGAGACTGTAATTCTTTCAAGAGTACCTTGAAGGATTCCGGAATACCCGGTTCAGGAATATTTTCACCCTTGATGATCGCTTCGTATGTCTTCACACGTCCGATCACATCATCGGATTTCACTGTCAGGATTTCCTGCAGTGTATAAGATGCACCATAAGCTTCCAGTGCCCAAACTTCCATTTCACCGAAACGCTGTCCACCGAACTGTGCCTTACCACCGAGCGGCTGCTGTGTAACTAAGGAGTATGGTCCGGTTGAACGTGCATGGATCTTATCATCTACCAGATGATGGAGTTTCAGGTAATGCATGTGACCGATCGTTACCGGTGAATCGAAGAACTCACCTGTTCTACCGTCACGAAGTCTTACCTTACCGTCTCTGGAGATTGGAACACCCTTCCACAGCTTTCTGTGATCTCTGTTTTCATATAAGTAATCCAGAACTTCAGGCAGGAGCTCTTCGCCATGTTTTGCTTTGAACTCATCCCATTCCAGATTGACGTAATCATTTGCAAGCTCCAGCGTATCCATGATATCGCTTTCCTTTGCGCCATCGAATACAGGTGTTGCCACATTGAAACCAAGTGCTTTGGCTGCAAGAGAAAGATGGATCTCAAGCACCTGTCCGATATTCATACGGGAAGGCACACCAAGTGGATTTAATACGATATCCAGCGGGCGTCCGTTTGGCAGGTATGGCATATCCTCTACAGGAAGTACACGGGAAACGACACCCTTGTTACCATGACGACCGGCCATCTTATCACCGACTGAGATCTTTCTCTTCTGTGCAATGTAAATACGAACTGCCTGATTGACACCAGGGGATAATTCGTCACCGTTTTCTCTTGTGAATACCTTGGCATCTACAATAATACCATATTCACCATGCGGAACCTTCAGAGAAGTATCACGCACTTCACGTGCCTTTTCACCAAAGATCGCACGAAGCAGTCTTTCTTCTGCTGTCAGTTCAGTCTCACCCTTTGGTGTTACCTTACCAACTAAGATATCACCGGCGCGGACTTCTGCACCAATACGGATGATACCACGGTCATCCAGATCCTTCAGCGCATCATCACCGACACCCGGAACGTCTCTTGTGATCTCTTCCGGTCCGAGCTTTGTATCTCTGGCTTCTGCTTCATATTCTTCAATATGGATAGATGTATAAACATCTTCCTGTACTAATCTTTCACTTAATAATACAGCATCCTCGTAGTTATAACCTTCCCATGTCATAAAGCCGATCAGCGGGTTCTTACCAAGCGCAAGTTCACCGCCGTCTGTAGAAGGACCGTCTGCGATCACTTCGCCGGCTTCTACATGATCGCCCTTAAATACGATCGGTTTCTGGTTATAGCAGTTAGACTGGTTACTTCTGGAGAATTTTGTTAAATGATATTCGTCCTTTTCGCCATCATCATATGTCATTCTGATCAGCTTGGAAGATACATAATCAATTGTACCTGCTTTCTTTGCCACAACACAAACACCTGAGTCAACTGCTGTCTTAGGCTCCATACCTGTACCAACCACAGGAGCCTCTGTAAATAACAGCGGAACTGCCTGACGCTGCATGTTGGATCCCATCAGCGCACGGTTTGCATCATCATTCTGCAGGAACGGGATCAGCGCCGTTGCAACGGAAAAGATCATCTTTGGAGATACGTCCATGTAATCGATCATGGCACGGGGATATTCCTGCGTCTCCTCACGATAACGGCCGGAAATGGATGTTTTCTTGAAATATCCGTTTTCATCAAGCGGCTCACTCGCCTGTGCTACATGGTAATTATCTTCTTCATCTGCTGTCATGTATACAACTTCATCTGTAACACGCGGATTCTGCGGATCAGACTTATCAACCTTACGATAAGGAGCTTCCACGAAACCATATTCATTGATTCTTGCATAAGATGCAAGAGAGTTGATCAGACCGATGTTAGGACCTTCAGGTGTCTCGATCGGGCACATTCTTCCGTAGTGGGAGTAATGTACATCTCGAACCTCGAAACCTGCACGATCTCTGGAAAGACCACCAGGACCAAGTGCGGAAAGACGTCTCTTGTGGGTCAGCTCACCAAGCGGGTTATTCTGATCCATGAACTGTGACAGCTGGGATGATCCGAAGAATTCTTTCACCGCTGCCTGTACCGGCTTGATATTGATCAGTGCCTGTGCAGTCACTTCTTCTGTATCGTGTGTTGTCATTCTTTCACGGACAACACGCTCCAGTCTTGTCAGACCTACACGATACTGGTTCTGCAGCAGTTCACCTACCGCACGGATACGTCTGTTACCGAGGTGATCGATATCATCATCGTTACCCAGACCGTATTCCAGATGCATATTATAGTTAATGGAAGCTAAAATATCTTCCTTTGTGATATGTTTTGGAATCAGTTCTGATACATTTTTTGAAATAGCATCTGCTAATTCTTCCGGCTTATCAGAGTACTCCTGCAGGATCTGCTGCAGAACAGGGAAATATACCAGTTCTGTAATACCAAGCTCTTTTGGATTGCAGTCCACAAAGCTTGTCAGATCTACCATCATATTGGAAAGAACTTTGACTTCTCTCTCTTCTGTCTGGATCCACACATACGGAACAGCAGCATTCTGGATCTCATCAGCCAGCTCTGCACTGACTTCATCACCGGCACTTGCAATGATCTCCCCTGTGAAAGGATTGGTAACATCCTGTGACAGAGCAGCATGTCTGATACGGTTTTTCAGCGCAAGCTTTTTGTTGAATTTATAACGTCCAACCTTTGCAAGGTCATAACGTCTCGGATCAAAGAACATAGCTGTAATAAGGCTTTCAGCACTTTCTACGCTGAGAGGTTCACCCGGACGGATCTTACGATACAGTTCAAGCAGACCTTCCTCATAGCTGCCTTCCGGATTTCTTTCTGTAATAGAAGGATCCTTTGTGAAGCTGGCAAGAATCTTTGGTTCCTCACCGAATAACTCCAGGATCTCTGTGTTAGTACCGATACCAAGCGCACGTAAAAATACGGTGATCGGCACTTTTCTTGTTCTATCTACACGAACGCTGAAAACATCATTGGAATCTGTTTCATACTCTAACCATGCACCACGGTTAGGAATTACGGTACAGGAATAAAGCTCCTTTCCGATCTTATCATGACCAATCGCATAATAAATACCCGGAGAACGAACTAACTGGCTGACGATAACACGTTCAGCACCGTTGATCACGAATGTACCTGTCTCTGTCATGAGCGGAAGATCGCCCATAAAGATGGAATGTTCTGTGATCTCTTCCTTTTCCTTGTTGTAAAGGCGTACTTTTACCTTCAAAGGTGCTGCATATGTTGCATCACGCTCTTTACACTTTTCAATAGAATACTTGACTTCGTCTTCACAGAGTTCAAAATCAACAAACTCCAGACTTAAGTGTCCACTGTAATCGGCAATCGGAGAAATATCTGCAAATACTTCTTTCAGGCCTTCATCCAGAAACCATTTGTAGGATTCCTTCTGAACCTCAATCAGGTTTGGCATATCCAAAACTTCTTTTTGCCGTGAGTAACTCATACGTATATGCTTGCCGGAAGCAATCGGACGTATTCTGTTCTTTTCCATTGACATTCACCTCGTTCATATTATTTGCCATGCTGCTTTTGGCTTTTCTCCCAGATATGGGCATAAAAATAGCCTACCGCACCACAATAGTGCACCATACATTCTACTACAACGTGTTTTTATAGTCAACAAAAACTTTTCTCAAATTTAAAAAGCCCCGGACATAATGTCCGGGGTCTGTCTTTTACGCTTTGATTATTTAAGAGTAACCTTTGCGCCTTCAGCTTCAAGTTTAGCCTTGATATCATCAGCTTCTTCTTTGGAAGCAGCTTCTTTGATCACCTTAGGAGCGCCATCAACTACGTCTTTAGCTTCCTTTAAGCCAAGTCCTGTAGCTTCACGAACAACCTTGATAACCTTAACCTTGTTAGGACCAACTTCTGTCAGCTCTACGTCGAACTCTGTCTTCTCTTCTTCAGCTGCTGCGCCAGCACCTGCTGCTGCAACTACAACGCCTGCTGCTGCAGATACGCCGAATTCTTCTTCACAAGCTTTTACTAAATCATTTAATTCTAAAACTGTTAACTCTTTGATAGCATCAATAAGTTCTGCTGTTGTTAATTTTGCCATTTTAATATCCTCCATTTTTAATAGTTTGTTTTCGTTTTCTTATTCAGCCGGTGTTTCAGCTGTTTCTTCAGCCGGAGCCTCTGCTGCTTCTGCAGGAGCTTCTGCTACTTCGCCGTCTTTTTCAGCGATCTGCTTAATAACACGGGCAAAGTTTGTAATAGGTGACTGCATGCTTCCCAGTAATTTGGAAAGGAGTTCCTCTCTGCTTGGAATTGTTGCGATGTTTGCAATACCTGCTGCATCGTAAGCAATACCTTCAACTACACCACCCTTGATCTCAAGTTTGTCAGCTTCCTTGGCGAATTTACCAAGTACACGTGCAGGTGCTGTTGCATCTGTAGTAGAGATAGCTGCTGCGCTAGGTCCTTCCAGATATGGAGCAAGAGCTTCAAACTGTGTTCCCTTGAATGCAAAGTTCATCATTGTGTTCTTGTAAACTTTGTATGTTACGCCGTTTTCACGACACAGCTTACGAAGTTTTGTATCCTGTTCTACTGTAAGACCACGATAGTCAACAAGAACAACTGACTGTGCATCTTTGATGTTTTCTGAAATTTCAGCTACAATCGGCTGTTTTAATTCTACTTTAGCCATTTTTTTACCTCCTTTTAGATTTGCTGTCGTCTGGAGTCATAGCCTTTTAAACGAGTTGCGTGATACGCTATAAAAAGCCTCCCGAAAACGGAAGGCTGACATTCAAACTAACTATTGAATCTTTCCCTCGGCAGGCGATACACTTACGCTCATCGAGCACCTGCTGTCTTCGGCATGATCTAAAACGACCTTGTATAAGATATCATGTTATGAGAGCCTTGTCAAGCGAATTATGAAATTAATAGCTGCTAATATAACCTTCCGCATCGATCGTGATATTTTCCGACAAGCTCTGCAGATAATTAATGACCCGTTCTCCTTCTGCGCCGTCCAGTGCATTTGTACTGCAGTCCTTCTGCAGCGCCGGAATCATCTGAATGTTTTCCAGCGCGTCTCCCTGCACCGTCACTTTCAGAAGTGCTGTATCCACCGCTTTGGAATTGAACCAGAAATTACCGAGGCTGTAGATTACCGGCGTATCTCCCACATAATCTATCCCCTGCAAGCAGTGCGGATGGCATCCGACGATCAGATCTGCGCCTGCCTCCGCGATCAGTTTTGCCTGATAGGGCTGTGCCCAGTCAAGTTCGTCTGTGTTTTCCGTTCCCCAGTGTATGTATACCGTCAGGAAATCGCATTGCTGTTTTGTCTGTTTTATCTGTTCCAGCAGGCGGTTTAATTCCGTTTCATTAAAACACCGGAATACGCCCGGACTGTCTTCGGTCGCGCCCTTCGTATCCGGATTTTCCTGTCGTTCAATCTGGGTAGCTGCTAAAATACCGATTTTTGTTCCATTTACATCAAAATATACAGGCGCCATTGCCTCTTCCAGATTTCTGCCGGCCCCCACGCGCGCAATTCCTTCCCCGTCCAGTGTATCCAGGCTGTCAAGAAGCGCATCCTGTCCATAATCATACGCATGATTATTGGCAAGGGAAACAATATCCACTCCCATCTGCGAAAGCAGCTTCACATTTCCGGGCTTACTGCAAAAAGTAAATGTTTTTCCTTCAACCGGCTGTCCGCGGTCTGAATATGGGAATTCATTATTGATCATACAAATATCCGCATCACGCATTTCTGCAAGAAGCGATGCGCCGATACAACTTTCTATATTACCGCCGCGGGCAGAAAGTGCATACATATTGGCATATGCATCATGAAAGCAGATATCTCCCGCAAAAGTCATAACAGCTTTCCCTTTTTCCTCTGCCGGATCAGTCTTTTGTTCTTCCTGCGGATTCT
>ULWD01051855.1_pt1 | contig 11552 bp, 10 predicted proteins | sample 1960011 | NCBI WGS metagenome assembly ULWD01 (sample SAMEA4835803, study PRJEB28245) | human gut metagenome | biome: gut microbiome; material: fecal sample | place: Denmark | collected 2008 | reverse complement strand
CCTCCCGGATGACCGATACCGGGTGGCAGAGGTTGTCCAGCGGTTTCATGCTGTTCACATCCACGCCCACGCACTGCTGGCCCAGAAAGGCGGTCAGCTCCGGGTTGCCCCGGCCGCGCTTGTGGCCCGGCACGTCAAAGGGCACCACCCGCATCTGCCGGAACTGTTCCAGCGCTTCGTAGATGGGTGCCCGGCGCTGGTCCAGCCGGAACCGTGTACGGTTCTCACTCATGTTCTTTTCCTCCGTCCCTGATCCCCTGACAAACAAAAAAGCGCAGGACCAACACCCAAAGGTGCAGACCTGCGCTTTGCAAAAAGCGTTTGAATGTGCGCACAAAGCCCCCGGCGGCGAGCCGGAGCCGGACGGTGTGCAGGATCCAAAAGACGGGATGAGGAGAGTCTATATAGCAATTACACTTTTACTACTCTTATTGACCGTTTCACAAGTCTGCGCAGCGGGTGCGCAATTTCATGGCTGTAAAGGAACCAACTTATAAAATTCGAGCTCTTAACTCAATCAATAATGGCGGCGATGCCGCCGGTCGGCAGTGGACCCGGCTGTCCGTATGGCCTTAGCCCCGATGGGCGGTCCCAGGTAAATTGCTTTGAAAAGACTCCGACATGCTTTGTCTCTCAAAATCGAATGTTATCTTATCATGCCGGTTTCGCGCTGTCAATCCTTTTTTGAAAAAATGTAAAAAAAGGAACAAAAAATACAGATTATGGAGAAGGCGGCAGGAACCGGGCAGACCAGACGGATTTGGTGCTTTTCGATACGCTTTGGCGGCGCAGATGGGGCAATTCTGCGTGAAAGGGGGTGTTTCGCGCGTGAAAGGCAGGTGCAGGGGGCGGAAAAATGTGGTACAATCAAGTTGCAAGGGGGGAGCGTAGCGATGGAGCTGCGGATCGCGATCGTTGAAGACCAGAAGTTTGAAGCCCAGCAGCTGGAGCGGCTGCTGCGGCAGGCGTGGGGGGATCCTGTCGTCTGCGACCTGTACGAGAGCGGCGACGCATTTTTGCACAGAGCCGCCGCCGGGCCGTATGCCGTGGTGTTCCTGGATATCTGCATGGAGGGCACGAACGGCATCGCGACGGCCCGGCAGCTGCGGGAAAAAGACCCGCATCTCCTCATCGTCTTTGTGACCTCGTCGCCGGAATACGTGTGGGAAGCCTTTCCGGTGCATCCGTTCGATTATCTGCTCAAGCCATATAAAGAGGAAAAGATCCGGCAGCTGACCGCCGAACTGCGGCGGGTGCTCTGCCGCCAGGAGCCGGAGCTGGAGGTGCGTATCGCCCGCCAGACCGTGCAGCTGCCGCTGAATAAGATCCTGTATGCGGAATCCCAGAACCACTTCGTCCGGATCGTGACCGACGACGGCGAATGCCGGGCCGCTGCCACCTTTGCGCAGGTGGAGCAGCAGCTGAAGATGCAGGAGAACTTTCTTGTCTGCAACCGGGGCCTGCTGTTGAACATGGATAAGGTGCTGCGGTTCGAGGGCGACTGCATCGAGATGCTGGACGGTGCCCGGCTGCCCGTCCGCCTGAAGGATAAAAACAGCCTGTTTGCACAATTCACACAATATCAATTCCGCCACATGCAGCGGGAGTTCTGAGAGGAGAAAAACGCCGTGGATGCTGTGTTGTTCGGACGCTACTTTCTCGAATTTGCATTGTTGTATCCGGGGGCCTATCTCTGTCTGGCCCCGCTGCGGGACCACCTGAAGGCCCCCAAAACGACCTGCTGGATCGCGGGCGGTGCCCTCACGGCGCTATGCCTTGGGTGTGCAGCGCTGTGCACGATCTTTGAACTGCCCAGCAACGTTTTCCTGCTCCCCATCCTCATCGTCTCGTTCTGGCTGCTGCGATGGCGGACGGAGGGAGTGACCGTCGGCCAGACGGCCTTCCTGTTCTCGGTCTCCGCTGTCATGCTGGCGGTCTGTTCGCTGATGGCCGTGGTGCTGAACGCCCGCGCCGAGACCGGCAACCAGCAGGAGGCCAATCTGGTCTCCACGGCGCTGCTGGCGCTGGGGCTCTCGGCGGTGCTGAGCGTCCTCTTCCATTTCACAGCCGTCCGGTGGAGCGCATGGCTCTTGCAGGAATATCACGGCGAAGCGTTCTGGCAGTCGGCGTGGCCGCTGCCGGCCATCTATGCGGCCTTCCTCATCTTCTGCATCCCGCTGGACCCGTCGGTCGTCCTGCTCAACCGGATCATGATCATTGCGGTGCTGGCGGTGTCCATCTCGCTGCTGGGCATCTTCCTGCTGCTGTACGAGATGTACCGGGTGGCGCAGGAGTACACCCGGAACACCCAGCTGGACCGGGAAAACCAGCTGCTGGGCGTGGAATCCCGCCGTTATATGGAGCTGCGGGAATACATGGAGCAGACCCGCCGCCTGCGGCATGATTTCCGCCAGCACCTGCACGTCATCTCCGGCCTGACCGAGGCCGGGCAGCTGGACGAGCTGAAACACTACCTCAGCCAGTACGAGAGCGAGCTCAGCGAGGCCCGCCCCACCCTGTGCGCTAACCCCGCAGTGGATGCGCTGGCGGGCCACTACGACCACGAGGCCCGGCAGAAGGGGGTGCCCATCGAATGGAAGCTGGAGCTGCCCGTTCTGCTGCCCATGCCGGAAGCCGACCTGTGCATGATCCTGGGCAACCTGCTGGAAAATGCGCTCGATGCCAGCCGGAAGCTGACGCCGGACCAGCGGCAGATCCGGGTGATGGTCCGGATGCTCAGCCCTGCCATGCTGGGCATCGTGGTGGAGAACCGTTACGACGGTGTGCTGAAAAAGCAGAGCGGCATCCTGCACTCCACCAAGCACGAGGGGATCGGCATCGGGCTGGTCTCCATCGAGACCGCCGTCCGCAAGTACAACGGCGATTTGACCGTAGAAACGAAGAACAACGTTTTCCGAGCCAATGTGCTCCTGAATCTATAACGAATCGACAACGCATCAATGGAAAATTGGAGGATCGACACGATGAAAATGACACGACGCAACTTTCTCAGCGCATCTGCATTCACCCTGCTGGCCTGCGGCCTTGCACCTGCCGCCCATGCGGAGGAGACCAACAGCCTGTTGACCGGGCTGCTGGGCAGCAAGGCGGAGACCGCCCTTCCGCCCAAGCCTCTGACCGCCAAGGTCGTGGATGCCAACCCCTTTATGGGCTTCAGCGAGTCCAACATCCACCACGACTGCTACAACACCGACTCCACAGATGCCGTGCTGCCCATCGGCATCTGCCCGGAGGTCAATGTAGCGATGGAAAAGGTCAACCCCAATGCCTCTCCGGCCATCTTCTTTGACAATTTCGACAACCCCATCAGCCCGTTCCTGGGCGGCCTCGCCATCCGGGACCTGGATGCGGAAGAGGTGACCACGCGGGGCTTCTTCTCGCCCACCAAGCACGACGGCGGCGGGTATGTCATCCAAAGCTCCTATTCGTTCGTGGACGGGCGGAACCTCATCGTCTGCCCCACCAGCCACAACCACGTCCTGATGCTCCGCGCCGCCGACGAGAACGGCACCCCGCTGCCGGTGTTCGAAAAGGTGCTGGACATCGACATCAAGGCCGCAGCCGAAAAGGTGCTGGGCAGAACGCTGGACCAGAAGCTCCTTTCCGTCGTCTTTGACTACGAGGGCAACCTCTGGTTCGTGACGGGCGGTTTCCGCATCTACCCCAGCCGGGGCCAGCAGGGCGCGATGGGCTATGTCTCCCATGCCGCCATTGAGGCCATCCTGGCGGGCGGCACGGCCGACCTTGACCACGAAGTCCACGTCTATGCGCCCATCGCCGGGGAAGGTGCCGAAAACGGCATCGCCGCCTGCAAGGAAGGCGCGGTCATCCTGACGAACCTGGCCTGCTACCTGCTGCGGGCCAACAACGGTGTGGAGGTCGTCTGGCGCACCGACTACAACAGCGTGGGTGCCAAGGACAGCCATGAGGGCGACGCCACCACCGGCGGCGGCCTGGCCTGGGGCAGCGGCTGCTCGCCCTCCCTCAGCCGGGACCTGGTCTTCTTCACCGACAATCTGGACACCGTGAGCCTGCTGGCGCTGGATATCCACACTGGTACCATCGTGGCCAGCCTGCCCGTCATCGACGAGCTGCCCGCCAATATGCCGGTCTCGGTGGAAAACTCCGCCATCGTCTACGACCACGGCACCGGCACCATCAGCACCATCGTCTGCAACTGGTTCGGCGCCGGCAGTCCGAACCTCGCCAAACCCGACAACGATTCCTCCATCCAGAGCTACGAGAACATCTACGACCGCAACTGGCTGATGAAGGGCAACAGCATGATCATGCCCGGCATCGAGCGGGTGGATACCATCCGGACCGGCGACGGCTGGACCATGAAGAGCGTCTGGTGCCGCGACGACCTCAGCGACACCTCCATGATGAAGCTCTCCACGGCCACCGGTTATATTTACGGCTTCGTGCAGGATGTGGACAGCGGCATGTGGCAGTACATCGTGCTGGATTTTGAGACGGGCAGGACCGCCCTCACCGTGGACGTCGCGTCGCTGTATGGCTACAACAACATGGCCATCGGCATGTATGCCGGGCGGGACGGCAACAAGCTGTACTGCCCCACCGGCTACAAGGAGCTGCTCCGTCTGCAGGACCGCTTCGTCTACCTGCCGGAGATGCCCTACCGCAAGGTGGACCTGGATAAGACCCGCCGCACCGTCGTTTCGGCGGCAGAATTTGCCGCAGCAGGCGGGCAGGGCACCCCGGCGACCTGGCTGCACACCGTCACCTTCGACAACCTCCACCCCCAGACCATTGCCGCCATCCGGGTCAACGGCCTGACCGGCAAGGCCTCCGACTACAAGCTCTACGCCAAGGGCACCGACGGGCAGTATCACGCCTTTACGGGCAGCTGGTCGCTGGAAAATGCCTCCGGCCGTCTCCGCGCGCAGAAGGTGTACGAGATCCGCTTCGCCCTGCAGGACGGCGGCGACTTTGACCTGAGCACGGACGCAAAAGAAGTGACCGCAGCCATCCTGCTGGCCCGCTGACCCCCTGAAAAACAGTCCTTCCCTCTTCTCGTTTGAAACCCGCCGTCTGCTTTTGGATTCGTTTGGGCAGACGGCGGTTCTTTTTGGTTGCACTTTGGCGGCAGAGACTTTGAACGCTGCGTCCGGGAACCCTCGCGGACCGGCCCAAAACGAAAATCAAACAGAAATTTCACGATTTAGGGGTTGTGTTCCGGGGTGCAAAATGGTATGCTTGAGACACTTTGCAGCTTCCTGCGGGAAATTTCAGGGGAAGGGAGCGTCTGATAGAAGATGCAGAAACACACAAAACAGTTGATCGCAGCCGTTGCGCTGCTTCTTATTGCAGCGGTGCCGCTCGCACTGCACATCGCAAACGCAGACTCCACCGACGAGACTGTGGCCAGCGCTGCGGCCAGCAGTTCGGAAGCGCAGGCAGAAGCGCCGGTGTCCTCCAGTGCGGCCAGTGCCGCAGCCTCCACCAGTGAGCCGGAGCCGCAGCCGGAAGAGGAGCCGGACGCCTCCTCGGAGGAAGCGGACAGCAGCGCAGAGAGCGGGGACGCAAGTGCGTCCTCGTCCGAAGCAGCCGCTTCCTCGGCGGCTTCGAGCCACGCCGCTTCTTCGAAGCCCGCAGCGCATTCGGCGTCGTCGTCCCACGCGGCATCGTCCTCGCATTCGGCCGCTTCGTCTCATGCGGCGTCGTCTTCGCATTCGGCGTCGGTCTCGTCTGACAGCTCGCATACAACGGAGACCACGGATGCAAAGATCAATGCGTATGTGCGGCGGCTCCGGAACCTGCAAAAACGCAGCAGCAAAAAACTGTATCAGACCGCAAGCAGTGCGTACAGTGAATATATGGAGCACCCCGTGGAAGAACGGAATCTGGCGTTGAAGGTCTCCATCGTGCTTGGGAAGACGATGGAATTGACCAAACTGCAGAGCGAATGCGACAAGGAGTTCAAGGAGATCGTCACGGAGCTGCGCCACTACCTGCGGGAAAATGGTTACGACCAGAGCATTGCAGATGCTGCGGAAAAAGAGTACAAAGAAGAAAAAGATGCGATGATCAAAGAGCTGACGAACGTGACCTACAGTCAGGTGACCGGCAAGGGCGAAGGCGGCAAGTGGCTTCAGGAACACGCGGACATGGGCCAGTAAGACCGAACATCAAACAAACGCGCAGAGCGTGTTTCCCGAAGCGGGGAAGCGGCTCTGCGCGTTTTTCTGTACGTTTGGCACTCACAGCAGCTCCGGCAGCTGCCGGAGCACGAAGTGGCTCTTGCGGAAGGTGAGCAGCCCTTCGTCCCGCATCCGGCACAGCTCCTTGGAGAGGGCGCTGCGGTCAAGGTTGAGGTAGTCGGCCAGCTGCTGGCGGTTGAAGGGAAGGTCGAACTCCATGCCGCCCGCCTGAACGGCCTGGCCGGACAGATAGGTCAGCAGCCGCCCCCGCACGGTCTTGGGGGCGGTGCAGAGGATGCGGCGGGAGAGGGCAAGGTTTTTTTTCATGGAGACACGGAGCAGGTTCCGCAGCAGGCGGTCCTGCCAGCTGTGCTCGGCGTGGGGGCGGGAAAGGGCAGCCGTGTCCAGAAACAGCACTTCGCAGTCTGCCGCCGCGAGGACATCTACCATCAGCGGCTCCCCGCAGAATGCATAGGTCTCGGCAAAGGCCTGCCCCTCGCCCACCTCGCTGAGGATGCTTTTGCTGCCCCAGAGGTCGATGCTTTCGATGTGGACGGCACCCCGCAGCACGATGCCGATCTCATGCACGGTGTCGCCGGTGTGGAAGATGGTCTGGCGGCGGGCAAAGGCTTTCCGCCGCAGGCAGCGGTCGTGCTCCATCTGGTCGATGTCGGCCTCGGTCAGGCCCTGGAACAGAAAAATCGAGCGGTAATCCATAAAAATCCCTCTTTGTGGTTATAACAACCGAATCTTTGCTGTCATTATAGTATACTGTGCACAGAAAAAGCAAGGAGGATTCTCTTATGATTCGAAAAATCATTCACATAGACGAGGAAAAGTGCAATGGCTGCGGTGCGTGTGTCACGGCCTGCCACGAAGGGGCCATCGGCCTGGTCAACGGCAAGGCCAAACTCATGCGGGACGACTACTGCGACGGCTTTGGCGACTGCCTGCCCGGCTGCCCCACCGGTGCCATCACCTTTGAAGAGCGCGAGGCTGCGGCGTATGACGAGCAGGCCGTGCTGGAGAACAAGCAGAAAAAGGCCGCTGCCGCTGCTGCCCCGGCACACTCCGGCTGCCCCGGCCACCAGATGCACCAGTTCGACCGCAAAGCGGCCCCGGCCCCTGCGGCAGGCGCCGCGATGCCCTCCCAGCTGGGCCAGTGGCCCTGCCAGATCAAGCTCGTGCCCGTGAACGCGCCCTACTTCAACGGGGCAAAGCTGCTCATCGCGGCAGACTGCACGGCCTACGCCTATGCGAACATCCATCAGGAGTTCATGCAGGGCAGGATCACCCTCATTGGATGCCCCAAGCTGGACGCCGTGGAGTACAGCGAGAAGCTGACGGCCATCCTCTCCCAGAATGACATCCGGAGCGTGACGGTGCTGCGCATGGAGGTGCCCTGCTGCGGCGGCCTCGAACACGCTGCCGTGACGGCCCTGAAGAACAGCGGCAAGTTCATTCCCTGGCAGGTGGTGACCTTCTCCATCGACGGCCGCATCCTGGACCGATAAAAAAGAAAGCAAGAGCTGCTGCACGGCGGGTGCAGCAGCTCTTGCTGTTTAAGAGGCGGCTTTCTGAAGCACTTCTGCAAATTTCTCCAGTGCCTGACGGAGCTGGACGAAGTTGTCCACATCGGCGTCGCTCATCCGGGAGGTGGGGGCCACCACGGCAGTCTCAGCGGCGGTGACGGTGCCGCTGAGCGAGATGCGCACTTCGTGTTCGGGGATGGTCAGCAGGATGTGGAGCGGCGTCGTGCCGGAGAACAATTCCTTCAGCGGCAGACCGACGATGCAGGTGAGGTCGGTCTCCCCGGCGGGCAGCTGGTAGTAGGTGTAGCCGTCCAGCGCCCCGGCGGGTGTGACCTTTTGCAGGGCTCCAAGCCCCAGCGTCAGGTTCGTCATGTCCTGCATCTCCACGGCGGAAAGCTCCACGCCCAGCAGGGAAGCCAGCTGGGTCTGGGAGATGTAGCTGCCCATGGACCAGTTGGGCAGCACCAGCCCGGCCAGCGGGGCCGCAGCCACGATCTCTCCGCGCAGGTAGGTGTAGAGCTGCCCGGCGTCGTACAGCGTCTCGTTCGCGTCGATGTACACCCGCGTGAAGGCGGAACCGTTCTTCTGGGAGGTCAGCGTGAACTGAAATCTGCCGGGCGCATACTGGCCGGAGACAGTGCCCTGCGTGGCCCCGACCTGTTCCAGCACCCCGTACAGCGCAGGCGTCCGGGAAGCCGTGGAAGTGACGGTGTAGCGGAAATCGAAGTCCGCTCCGGCCTGGATGGCCTTGACCTTGCGGGACAGCAGACCGTACACCGTGCCGCCTGCCGCCAGGCAGAGCGCCAGCAGGCAGAGGACCACCACGAGGGCGGCACGGCCCCGCTTGTTGCTTTTGGGAGCAGTCATGGAAAAACCTCCTTTATTTCGAGCAGGCGTTCACGAACGCATCGAACAGGCTCTGCATGGCGGGATCTGCGTCGCTGAGCCATTCCGGGTGCCACTGGACGCCGAGGCAGAACCTTGCGTCCGGCTTCTCGATGGCCTCCACGATGCCGTCCTCGCTCAGCGCGGCGAGGGTGAAGCCGGGGGCGACCCGGTCCACGGCCTGATGGTGCTGGCTGTTGACGAGCACGGTGTCCTGCCCCAAAATGCGGGAAAGCAGGGTGCCCCGGCGGACGGTGACGGTGTGGACTTTGGCCCAGTGGTCGTTGTGCGGCAGATGTTCGAAGGGCTTGATGTCCTGATACAGGTCGCCGCCCAGCACGGCATTCATGACCTGGATGCCCCGGCAGATGCCCAGCACCGGTTTGTCTGCGGCCAGAAAGGCGCGCAGCAGCAGCGGCTCGGCTGCATCGCGGAGAAGATTCGGCTCGCCGCAGGCGGGGATGCGCGCCTGCCCGTAGAACTTCGGGTCCATGTCGCCGCCGCCGGGCAGCAGCAGGCCGTCGCAGGTCAGGGCGTCCTGCACCGCCTGTTCGGGGTCGCTCAGCTCGACCCAGCGCATCCCGGCTCCGGCGCGGGCCAGACTTTCAATGTATTTGGATTGTGCCACGGTCGGCTCCGGGTCGGTGCTCATCCGCGGCATGGCAATCACAACACGCATATTCAACTGCCTCATTGTTTGCAGCCGCTGGCCGCGAACGCGGAGTCCGGCTGCCTTTGTAAAAAGCGGGGAATTGCCCGGTCTGCCAGGGGCTCTCCCTTTGGGAGAACTGTCTGCGAAGCGGACGAAGAGGGCAGGCCCGCTGACCGATAAAACAAAAACCCGGAACCATCGGTTCCGGGCATTTTGGCGGAAAGATGGGGATTCGAACCCCAGAACGCTTTTGACACGTTACACGATTTCCAGTCGTGCGCCTTAGACCAACTCAGCCATCTTTCCACATCTTCGGTTTTCAGCGTTTCGGGCCGTGGCCCTCAGCGCTCCACTATAATACCTGAAAGAAGCACTTTTGTCAAGGATTTTTTTGAAAAAATTTCAGAAAATCAAAAAATGACACAGGCTCGAAGAAGAAATTCTGAAGGAAATGCCGCTGCCCGATAAATCCTCTTGACGCAAGCCCCAAACGGGACTATGATGAGGGCAGAGAGTGCGCGGAATGGGAAATTCCGCAGGGATTGGAATGTAAATAGGAGGACGATCGCAATGAATTATTCAGACGTTTTGAGCAATGCTCGGCAGAACATCGGCAAGTATTGCAAGGCCTGCCCGGTGTGCAATGGTGTGGCCTGCAAAAACCAGATCCCCGGCCCCGGTGCCAAGGGCGTGGGTGACACGGCCATCCGCAATTATAATAAGTGGGCCGACATCCGGGTCAACATGGACACCCTGTGCGAGAACGGCACCCCCGACACCCATGTGGAGCTGTTCGGCAAGAGCTTCCGCCTGCCCTTCTTCGCAGGCCCGGTCGGCGCGGTGAACCTCCACTACTCGGACGCCTACACCGACATGACCTATAACGATGTGCTGGTTCGCGCCTGCGCGGAGAACGGCATCGCCGCCTTTACCGGCGACGGCACCAACCCCGACGTCATGACCATGGCCACCCAGGCCATCGGCGCGGCAGGCGGCTGTGGTGTGCCCACCATCAAGCCCTGGAACATCGACACGGTCAAGGCCAAGATGAACCAGGCCAAGGCCAGCGGCTGCTTTGCCGTTGCCATGGATGTGGATGCTGCCGGTCTGCCCTTCCTGAAGAACATGACTCCTCCGGCGGGCAGCAAGAGCGTGGCCGAGCTGAAGGAGATCGTTGCACTGGCGGGCCGTCCCTTCATCGTCAAGGGCGTCATGACCGTCAAGGGTGCGCTCAAGGCGAAGGAAGCCGGAGCGGCCGCCATCGTCGTTTCCAACCACGGCGGCCGTGTGCTGGACCAGTGCCCGGCGACGGCAGAGGTCCTGCCGGAGATCGCAGATGCCCTCAAGGGCAGCGGCGTGAAAGTCCTGGTCGATGGCGGCATCCGCTCCGGCGTGGACGTCTTCAAGGCACTGGCTCTGGGCGCGGACGGTGTGCTCATCTGCCGTCCCTTCGTCACGGCGGTCTACGGCGGCGGCGAAGAGGGCGTCAAGTGCTACATCGACAAGATCGCCGGGGAACTGGCTGATACCATGCAGATGTGCGGGGCACACTCCATCAGCGAGATCACCCGCGAGATGGTGCGCATCTAAAGGGAGAGAAGTAGACAAACCCCTGAAAATCGGGAGATTCCCGCCTGCGGCGTGAAAAACTCTTTCCGATTTTCAGGGGTTTGTTGATTTGCGGCGCTGCCGCATTTTTGTTGCGAACGACAGAGAGATATGATAGAATAAAAATGGTGGTGGTCAAAAGGCGGGGAAAACAAAAATAATAGAGGAATCTACTTATGATTACGCTAAAACAGTATAAAAACGAAGAAAACCGAATCCTCCCGTTGATTCAAGGCTTCTGGAAGGCCCACAGCCATTACGATCAAAGCGAAGCAGAAGCCCGTGAGGACCTTTGCAACTGGACGAAACCGGGACATGTGATGTTTTTTATCCAAAGTGATGAAACCGATGTTGGTTTTGCACATCTGGGAAGTCGTGGTGGAAAAATCGACTGGCTGGAAGATTTATTCATCGTTCCGGAACAGCAGGGCAAGGGCTTTGGCAGCGAAGCGATTCGGTTGCTGGAAGAAATCGTGAAGAAATATTCCGTTTCACTCTATATTGAAGCCGCAGCCCGCAACGAAGCAGCCATCCGGTTGTATCGGAAATTAGGCTATGACTGCCTGAATACAATCACGATTCGCAAGGATTTTCCGGGCTACGAATACGATGTCGTGCGGAAAGAAAAAATTCACGGCATGGAGTTCGAGATTCGGAAAGATAAGGCCCTTTAAGATTTTATAAAAGGGA
>ULWD01015517.1_pt1 | contig 11555 bp, 16 predicted proteins | sample 1960011 | NCBI WGS metagenome assembly ULWD01 (sample SAMEA4835803, study PRJEB28245) | human gut metagenome | biome: gut microbiome; material: fecal sample | place: Denmark | collected 2008 | reverse complement strand
CTATTAGAGTATCTAAAGATTATGATATGCTTGACCTTTATAAAAAATTATGAATTGATAAAATGTTACAAGTCTATATTGGTGTAGAGGACATAATTAGAAGTGAAATGGTGTGATATTTATTTGGTACGTTCACTTTTGATAAAGTTACATATGATATAGGTGCTGATTCCAATGTATTAAACGTAAATTGTATTGATTTAGCTGCCAAATATAATGGGACATTAGGCGGATCACTGTTAGATAGTGTTTTAATTCCTGCTTATGATGATAAAACTAATAAGCCTAATACTATTCGTGGTGCTATGGTTAGTGTTATTACTGAATTAGCAGGAATTAAGAAATATAGTATTAGTGATATGGATAAAACTGTTCCTCATGATTTAGAATATGGTTCTGGTGCTACAGTTTGAGAAGTTATTAGTGAATTAAGAGATTTATATGCAGGATGAGAAACTTTTTTTGATGTAGATGGCACTTTTGTCTGTCAAAAGATCCCCACTGGGATTGAAGATCCAATTTTTTTAACTAATAGTGTTTTTAATGATTTAGTTATTAGAGAAAATGATATAGATGATGCTTCAACGGCTAGAAATGTTAGTAAATTATATGGAGCAACAATAGACTATGATTTATTATGTGAAACGGTTACTGTTGAAAAAGATACAACTTTAAATAACGTATATAAGTTTTGAACAGATTATTCGTATTTAAAAGATAATCAATTAAATCTCTTTAAATTTAATGCTTTACCAAAACAAGATATAGATACATATTTTTATTATAATGGTGGAAACAGTGCTTTAGTTAAAACAAATATGAGTGCTGTAACTGATTTAGACTCTTGGTATTATATTGAAAATAATATAGTGAAAAAACAAACTCCTATTTTAGAAGCTGTGTCTTACATATGAGATTTAACAGATAACGAGAAACCTAAACTTTATATAGAGTTAGGCGCAATAGATTGGAATCTATCAGATTCTTCTCCTTATTTAATAAAATGACCAGTTGATGCAAGAGATGCTCGATATATACAGATAAATTGAACTTATCAAGGTGTTAAAAAAAATTTATATATAACGACTTCTACTGTTTCAAGTCGATATAATTGACAACCTTATACAAACTATAATTTTAAGAAAGACGAAGTTTATTTTATTCAAAGAGAGTTTTCTGTGTTAGAATACGAAGAAAGAAGTTATTATAGAGATGATGAAGGTAAAAAAGTTTATTATTATCGTACTAGAACTGATCGCAGGCATACAGATAACATTTACACATTAAAATATTTAAATGAAACTCCTGTAGAAGTGATTGAAAAAACAGTATTTAATTTAAGTTCTTTGGGGTCTGTGGTATTCAAGAATGGAGATACTATTGCTTTTCATGCCCCAGAGGTAAGCACACCAGATTTATACTTAAAATATAATAATAAAACTTATTATATTAGAGATGATAATGGAGAACCATTAATGGCGGGCATTTTAAGACCTAATGTTCTATATGTATTAAAATATAGTAATGAAATATTTTATTATTTAGGCGAGCAAGAAATTGTTGTTATAGCTAAAGAAGTTTTAACAGCTCCGACACAAGAACAACGTGACAAAGATATGAAAAAATATAACTGTCAAAATATTGTTTATACTGTAGACCCAACTAGTCAATTTGCCGTTGAAGTTATTGGCGAAAGAAGAACGGTTTATAGTGATAATGATTATGCTAAAATATATACCACTACATTGGCTATTGAAAGAGTAGTTTATGAAAATTGAAAGACTACTAGACTTAATAGTAGTGCTACTATTGATATTGTAGCAATTCCTTGATTGATGGGAAATGAAAAAATAGAGTATACTAAAAAAGTAGATAGAACTACAGCAAGTTATTTAATCAAACAGATAACTGGTTCCACAAAAGAATGAACTCAAACTTTAACTTTGTCTAAATTTTATCCTTTAATTCCTGACACCGTACAATCAAAATGAGTATAAAATTACTTGACAAAATAAAAAAAATATGATATAATTCAAATGGAAAATAAAAAGATGAAAGGAGGTTTCGTATTGAGTGATGTAAATGATGCGTTAATTACTGGAAAAATAGAAGCAAACTATGAACTTAATTCTGATGGCACTTATTCAGACTTACCTCGTTCATCTTTGCCAGTTCAAATTGATAATATTAATGAAATGCAAGATATAACTGCTGATTTGATTGATTTGCAAAATCAATTTTATACTTATGTTAATAATAAAGATTTAACTGGAGCTTCTAATTTATTAAATAATAATCCTCAGTTGATTCCTTGCCTATTCAATGCAGAGAAATATAATTCTCTTAGAGATACTATTGTTGCTTTACAGAGAATGTTTTTAGATGATATTGAAAAATATATTATGAATATTTCTCAACCTAAGGGAGAATGAAAAACGGGAATAGTGTATAATAAATATGATGTAGTGTCTTATCCTTATGAAGACGCTATTCAATTTTATTGTGCAAGAGCAATGACTGTTCCAGTTGATACACCTCCTTCAAATACCGAATACTGAACACCGGTTACATTAAGAGGTATGCGAGGTCATACAGGTCTAGGCTTAACACCAACTGGGTTATGGAATAAAGCAACGCAATATTATAATTTTACCGATGAAAACAATATTCCTCATGTATCAATGGCTTTTTATAATAATGCGTTTTGAATGGCAGTATCTAACAATGTTAATTCTGAACCAACAGGACAATATCAAAATGGAGTAATGGTTAGTACCAATCCAAATTGAGAAATTGCTATGGCATTAAATCAGGCTGCTAATACTATTTTAATGCCTGATAATAAGACATTAGCACAAGTTAGAGAAGAATGAGATGCAATCTTATCTGATTGGAATAATCGAACAAGAATGCAATTAGATACTTTTATTAGTAATGGATATAATTATTTTGCTTCAAAGGAGTCCTCAAATCCTTTGGTTTGGAAAGAAAGTGCAAATGACGCACAATCTAATATTCCATATGCAGAAATTATATCTAAAAAAGTGTCTAGTAACGAATGGCAGATACAACATATTTGTAATTCAGAAAATATAAATTATATTATTAAATATGTAAAAGATGAAAATGGAAATTGAAAAGGAGTGAAAATGTAGATGCCAGATTTTATTGCTGTCGATGAAATAAATAGTCAAGTTATAACTAGTGAAAGTAATATAAAAAATCAAATTAAAACAAGTGAATCAAATACTTCTAGTAATTTAACTGTAATAGAAAATAATATTATAAATAATTTCCAAGATAATAATACCTTTTATGAAGGCAATGAAAATCTTATACCAGATTGAGAGCTAGTATCTAGTGATAGTTATTATGGCTCTTTTGAATTTAATTTACCTACAAGCGGTTTTTATATAATAGATATGACTACAAGAACCTCTAGATCCGATACTAGTGATATTATAATATATGATAGTTCTAATAGCGTTATTGCTAATCAAAGTTTTAGTGGAAGAGATAGTGGAAGAATTCGGATTATGAAGCAATTACCCGCTGGTAAGATACGTGGTGTAATTAATTGAACGACTAATTATAGGTATGTTGAAAATATAAAATATCAAAAGTATGATAATAATAAAATTCATCAGTTGTCTACAGAGTCAAGTAATTTTACTGTGCCTATTTCACAAAAACCGGGATCAGCAATTGTTGCAATATATGACGTATATAACTCTAACGCTCCTACTGATATTTATGTATCTAATAATTCTTACATCACTTATAGATTAAAAGAAAAAAATTATTCAAATCCACTTTATACTCTTATTCCATTATCTACATTAACACCTGTTACTTACGATCTGAGGTATTCAAGATCTGATTCATCATATTCAGGATATGGAAGCGCATTTCTATTATATACAATTAATGCAACAACTTCTATGAAAAATATTAAAAATATTTTTTTTGGAATTGCTACAAGCATTCAAAAAACTGTAACTTTTAAAACACCAACAATCAATCCAAATAAAACTATGATACTGTTTAATCGAGAAGCTTTAGCATTAGACTTAATAACAAGTAATTCTTTTACATTGCGAAATTTAACTGATACACCAGTGACAACTGATTACCAATTAATAGAATTTTGGTAAAGGAGGTTAGTGTTTATGTATTTTAGATTTGTTTTAATTGAAAAAAATAAAGATGGATACGGTTATCCTTATGGAGAAATTAATTCTTTAATTTTTGATATAAATGAAGACATGATTTTTGTTCAAGATGAAAATTTTACATGGAGCAACAAACGTTGAAATTATGAAACTTTATCTTGAGAAGAATACAACCCTGCTCCTCCTCAGCCAACCCAACTAGATACAATTCAAAACAATCAATTGACAATAATGGAAGCTATGGCAGACCAACATGAAGAAAATTTAGAAAATCAAATCGTTCAAATGGATGTTTTAGCTACTATATATGAAACACAATTAGAATCGCAAGAAGGAAGTGTGTAATATTATGGAGAAATTATACTATAATTTAGTTCTTAATCATTTAAGAACTTGCAATCCAGACAATAGAGATGTCAAACAAGTTCCTTCAACATATTTTCATATTGTCTTAGCTATGTTAAAGGAAAATGGATATGATGCAGATGGTAATGCAATTACTGAATAAAATAAAAAATTTTTTTAAAAGAAAGGAGTGAATAAGAATGGTAGATATGTATTTGGCTTTAGTTATTGCAGGTCGTAGAACTTGTGATAAGAATAATAAGACAGTAAGATTAGTGCCAACAAGATACTTAAATGCAGTATTAGCTGAACTTGAGGCTCTTGGTCTGGATGCTAATGGCAATCCTGTAGAGTAAGATATTTTATAAAGAGGTAGACTGGCTGATGTAATATAGAACTCAGTTTACGATTTATTTTTCTATCAAATAACACGGTCAGTCTATTTCTTATAAAATTTATTATAAAAAAACTCTAATATTTTTATATATTTTATCTAAAAATTTCTATCGCTGATAAAATTTGGCATTTTTGTTGAAAAATATGATTGAATTTTCTATTAATAGTAGAGGGAGAAAAAGAAAAATATTTAGAAGGGAGGGCTATCATGTTTATAATAAATTCTATCGTTGATTTAAAGAAAAATAAATTAACGCTAGAGCCAGGAATTGAATTTAATTGTGTTCAAGGAGATTCTGGAGCTTCTTATAAAATTTATTTCAATTTTAAAGGAATGTGCATTGATACTTCTAAGATTTCAGGCATTTTAACTTTTGTTCTACCTGATGGAGAATCTTATGTTGATTCAGTTGAATTTTTAGATAAGAGCACTGCCTGCTACTCACTAAAAGATCAGTTATTAGCACAATCTGGGAAGATACAAACTTCTTTAACTTTATTGGATTCAAATAGATTTACAGTTTATACAAGTTTTATTATAAACGTCAAGCCTAATCCATCTGATACTCCTATTGATATAGACCCAGAAGATTCCACTTATTTATTATTGCAATCTCTAATGACAGAAGTTAGGAACCTTGAAGAAAGTGTTAAAACTAATGAAAATATTCGTTTAACAAATGAAACTTTAAGAGTTTCCAATGAAGAAGCTCGTATTCAAGCTGAAATTTTAAGAGCTCAAGCAGAGCAACTTAGAACAACTGAATGAGACAATTTAAAAAAAGAATTACAAAAAATTCTTGACAAGATAGAAGCTGGACTTACTGAAATTATTATTGATGGTCGTAAAGTTTCTAATTTAAAAATTGGCGAAGGGTTAGAACTTCAAGAGAAAAATAATGAATATACTTTAGTTAATAAAGGAATCTTATGAAAAATTCTTTAAAAAGGAGAGAGAAAAAGAAATGGCAGATTTAGATTTAATTCTAGCATTTGTTCAATGCACTCAAGATGAATATGATGCATTAAAGAATTATGATGAGGGCACTTTATACTTTGCCGAAGATACTAAATCTTTTTATAAAGGAAGTAATTTATATAATGGTGGGATTGTTTTAGTTAGTGCTTTGCCTACCAAACCTGCTTTAGGAGTATTATATATTTTAACTTCTACATGGGTGGGACAAGTTTGAACTGGAACGGCATGGAAAGTTATTTCCAAGCCTTACGATACAGAAATTGCACCTAACGCATCAGACAATAGCGTACCAACTTCTAAAGCTGTAAAAACTTATGTTGATAAAGCTGTAAGTGATGTAACAGGTGGAAAAATGTTCGTTTCTGGTGTTACTTACAATACAACTAATACTGCTTTAGTTATCACAAAAGGTGAAGAGGCAATCGAAGTATCTATTGATGGAATGGTTCATAATGCCACTTATGATACATCTACTCGTAAAGTAACCTTGCCTATAGCTGGTGGAACTAATATTGAATTTACTATTCCAGAAGATAAAGATTTAGTGGTAAAAGCTGGTAAATATGTGCCAGACTCAGAAGAAATTTGATTAAGCATTGACCCAACAGGCTCATATAATACTCCTGATAATGTAATTAAAATTCCAGTATCGGAATTAGTTGATGCTATTGTAACAGCCAATACAAATACAATCAAATTAACTTATGACAAGAGTACTAATACTTTAAAAGCTGATGTTGTAATCGACCCAACTGCTGGCAACGCCTTAACTTCTAGTAGTAAAGGTTTAATGGTAGATACCAGTGATAAATTAGATAAACTATCTGGGGCAACAGGAAATAAAGTAGTAACTACTAATGCTGACGGCACGATTAAAGAATCAATTGTTACCATTGGTAGTGACACTTTATCAAATAGTACGTCCAATCTTGCTATTGAAAAAGCTGTAAAAGATTACGCTGATAATAGCTACTCTAATGCTACTAATTTTTCTAACACAAATTTACAAGCAGCTAAAAATTATACTAATACTGTAAATGCAAATATGAGTAATTATGTAGCTAATGCTATAAAAAACGCTTTTAAATGGAAAAGCTTAAATTAAGAGGTGAAGATAAGTGGCTCTAATAAATACTGATAATGTTGTTTTTATTCAAGCGTTAGAGTCTGAATTATCCTCAATACCTATTTCAAATGGACAAATTATTTTTGTAAAAGACCACAAGAATATACTGTGAGATGTTGATAATTTAAGAATAGAATTAACTCAAGCAATTATTTTAAATAAAGAAACAGATCGAACAAGCATATTGGCTCCATTACCTAATAAATTTTATTATGTTGTTGAAACAAATACTTTATATTATTATGGAAATGATTGAGTAGTTATAAATGAAAGCAGTGGCAGTAACGAATGACCATCAGACTTCACTAACGCCACAACTACAAAAACTATTAATGGTTCAAATCCTTCTTATACAACAATCACAGACACTTATACTCTTGTTACTCAAAAAGTTAATTCTACTACTTGAAAAGAAACGCTAACAATTAAAGAAACAAATAAAAAATATATACGAACGACAGTAAAGGCGGGTAGCAAATGAACTTCTACCATAGCGGAACAAACCTAATTAAAAAAATAAGAAAAGAAAAACGTTCACTAGAAACTTCAAAATTATTATTAGTGCAAACTCGTTTTATTTTCTTATTAGTATTAACCGTTTCAATATTTTTCTCATGAAGAAATAAGCCTTTGGATATTTTTGTATATGCAATTCCTGCTTCCGCAGGAAGTTATATAGCTGCAATTTGTTTTTATCTCAATAAAGCTAAAATGGAAAATATTTTCAAAGGAAAAATTAACTTTTTGAAAGTTCAATTAGAACTAAAAACAAAATATCCAGAGCAAAAAGAAATTATAAATCAAGAAATTGATGGAGTAAATCAGGTTTTAGACGATGGAATCAATAGTAAATTAACAGAAGTTATTACCACAGATATAAAAGGAGATTCTTATTATGGTTAATATAAATATTTTAAATCTTATTGTAGTTGCCTTATGTTTTATTAGTATAATTTGTATCATCATTAGAGATTTTATAAATCTCCCTTCTAAGCAGCAATTAGCAAAAGCTAAAGAATGGTTATTATTTGCAGTAATTGAAGCTGAAAAAGAATTTGGTGGTGGAACAGGGGCAGTAAAATTAAGATATGTATATGATAAATTTCTTAGTAAATTTCCTTCTTTGGCAAAAGCAATTTCATTTGAGAAATTTAGTATTTTAGTAAATGATGCTCTTGTAACAATGAAAAAAATGCTGCAAGATAACAAAGCAGTAAAACTTTTAGTTGAAGAAGGTGCTTAATAGATGGCGTTAACAAACAAAGGATTAGTTCAATTTATAAAAAGTAAAATAGGTACTCCATATGTATATGGTATGAAAGGTGCCGTAATGACTGCAGAAAAATATAGTATGTTAAAAAGGACATATGGAAGTGCAGTATGGGATTCTGATAAAAAGAAAATTGGAAAAGTTTGTTGCGATTGTTCTGGTTTAATCTCTTGATATACAGGTATTCAAAGAGGTTCTTCTCAGTACAAAGCTATGGCTAAACAAGTACACCCTATTTCAACAATTAAATCTGCTCCTATTGGTGCCGCTGTCTGGCAACAAGGACATATTGGAGTCTATATTGGTAATGGAGAATATATTGCTGAAGATGGTAGTGCTTATGGTTGTAGAAAAAATCAACTATCTAAAGCGAGATTTACACATTGATTTTTAATTTCTGATATTAAATATATTGAGGAAGATGACGAAATGATAGAAACAAGTAAAATTAAAATAAATGGGCAATATTACACAATTTCAAGAATCTTAAAAGATGGAAATAACTACATCAAAATTAGAGACCTTGAAAAAGCAGGATTTAAAATTTCTAGTGAAGGTAGTATTGCTGTATTAGATTATAAAGGTAAAAAGTAGGTGATTAAAATTATAATTTTAAGAGCTGATAAAGGAAAAATTTATACTAATGGAAAAATTGAAGGGACTATTGTTTGGGTAGATGAAACTGAAGTCAACCAATGATATCAAATTTCAATTAGAGCAAAAAATAAAAAAGAAACTCCTTATGAGAAGTTTAAATATGATTTAAACACAGAAAATATAGAAGAATAAAAAAGGAGAGGTTATTAAATGAATAATTTTGGAGGCATGATAAGCGGTAATATGCTTGCTCAACAACAAGCACAGCAATGGCAGCAACCAATAATGCAGCAGCAACAAATTCCTCAATATTCTTGGATGAATAGAAATGCCATGCCGTCACAAAATAATTCAAGTATTACTTGAGTAAATGGATGAGCAGGAGCACAGGGGTATATAATTAAACCTAATACAACTGTACTATTGATGGATAGTGAAAGAGATGTTTTTTATTTAAAGTCAGCAAACGAACAAGGGATGGCAACAATTCGTAGTTTTAAATTTGAAGAATTGGTAAATAATATGCCTTCTACAGATAATTTAGATAAAAAATTAGAAAACTATGTTCAAAAAGAAGAGCTTCAAAAGATGTTTGCAGAGTTTAGTGATAATATAATGAATTCTTTAAATGCTGTAGCAAGTACAACTACTCCCAAGTACATTGAAAAGAAAGAGGGATAATTATGAATAGTATTCAACAACAACTAATGGGTTCTTTAATGCAAAATAATCCAATGATGTCTCAAATGAGTAATATGATGCAATCTTTCCAACAATTTGCATCTACAATGACTCCTCAAAGTGCAAAACAACAAGTAATGCAACTTCTTCAATCTGGGCAAATGTCTCAGCAACAATTTGATCAACTTACACAAATGGCAAAGAATTTCAATTTCTTTAAGTAAAAAAACTAAGAGTGCACGCTTAGTTTAAGATAAAAGTTATAAAAAAGTAGTTTTCTACGAAAGTGAGGAATTGAATTATGGATAATGGTATTTCTGCAGTAGACGCTATGGCAATGAGAAATATGGATGGGAATGAAGGTTATAATAGTTGGTTCTGGATTATTATTCTTTTCCTATTTATGTTTGGTAACAATGGTTGGGGCAACAATAATGGTGCTTTAACAAGAGCAGAATTAAATGAAGGATTTAATTTTAATCAGTTGGATAATGCCATTCGTAGTTTAGAAAGAGGACAATGTTCTTTAGGTTATGAATCTCTTAACCAATCAAGAGAAACTCAGGCAGCTATTGCTAATTTAGGCTATCAACAGCAAAACTGTTGTTGTGAAACAAATAGAAATATTGATGCCGTTCGTGCTGAAAACTATAAGAACACTTGTGAAATTACTACTGCAATTCATGCAGAAGGTGAAGCTACAAGAGCATTGATTAACCAAAATGTAATGCAAGAATTAAGAGACCAGTTACAAGCTGCTCAATTACAGTTAGGTACATTGTCTCAAACAAGCACAATTATCAATGCAGTAAGACCTTTCCCTCAGCCTGCGTATATTACTTGCTCTCCTTATACAGCGTATAATGGATACGGATGTGGTAATAATAACTGCTGTGGCTAAAGAAGAAGGGTTAACCCCTTCTTCCTTTTCATAAAAGAGGGAGGCTTGTATTATGTGTAATGACTGTAAAGCTACTTTATTAGCATATAATAATACTAATCAAGTAGTTGCTGCTAACAGTACAATAAGTACACCTATTACTTCAATAGAAGGATGTGGCATTAAATTTAATAACGCCGCGACAATTACTCGTGCTGGCACTTATTTAGTTAATATTTCTGCTAATGCTTTAGCTACAACAGCAGGAGATTTAAGTTTACAGCTAGTAAATAATGGTTCTAATGTTCCGGGAGCAATAGCAGTAGCAACTGGTACAACTACAGGGACTTTAAACTTAAATGTTAATTATTTATTAACGGTTAAAAAATCTTGTAACTGCATTGATAATAAAGCTGTATTAACATTGTTAAATAGTGGTGTAGGTGCTACTTATAGTAATGTTGTAATGACTATTGCGAGAGTTTAAAAAGAATTAGGGCACGGCAATGATCCGTGCCTTTCTTTTTTATAAACAAGGAGTGATAAATTTATGTATGATATCTCTAAGTGGGATTTAGAATCAATGTGAAAAACAGTTATAGACAAACAGCACCTAGGTGTTAAGTACCATTATGAAATGATTGAAATTTTTAGTTTGATTGATATGAAGGGCTATTGTATGTGACAGCAATATCGATTTATGGAAGAAAGTAAAACAAAAAAAGATACTGATCTGCATTTCATCAATAGATTCAATAAAATCTATCAACCAAATATTAGTGAAGAAACTTTAATAAAAAAAGATTATCTAAATCCAAATAGATATAGTGTAGATAATAAAAGAAATATTATAGATGATATATTTACGTCATGAATGAAGTGAGAGAATAGTGTCATAGAAATGTTGATGGGATGCGTGCAATGATGTATCTTAAATCAGTGTAGTGATTTCTTATATTTTGAAGAATTACTAGAAGACACTACCAAAGAATTAAGAACACTTCAAGAACATTATTCTAAATTGCAAGATAGCAAATATAATATAAGCGATATTTTAGAATGGCAAGAATATATTTATCCTAAATACAAAACAAAATTATATGAAAAAG
>ULWD01019698.1_pt1 | contig 11584 bp, 9 predicted proteins | sample 1960011 | NCBI WGS metagenome assembly ULWD01 (sample SAMEA4835803, study PRJEB28245) | human gut metagenome | biome: gut microbiome; material: fecal sample | place: Denmark | collected 2008 | reverse complement strand
TCTATTTCTTTAACCAGTTCAAAATATTTGTTTAAGGTTAAATTTTCGATAGGCTGTGGAAGTTTGCCTTGCAACTGCATCATTAAATATCTATGGACTTCTTTTCTTTCTTCATCTGATAGGAAAAAACTTCCCAATCCGAATACTCTTTTTGTTCTACTCATTTAGTTTACCTTTCTATCTCTCAGTTTATCCATCTGCATGCGCGCTTCCTTAAGCAATCAGAATACCTGTTTCAAGAGACTTAATTGTTATGTTCATTTCTTATTCTCCGTTTTTCAAACCATTGCTCAGATTTGGTTTCCGTATTCATCTCCCATAATTCCTCAAAACGCTGTTGATAAATCTTTGCATAATCAGGTTCGTTTATCAAAAACAAGCAATTTTCGCTGTTTTTGCTGGTAGCGGCATTCGTCCAGTTGAACGAACCGGTTGATGCGGATTTTCCATCAAAAACAGCAAATTTGTTATGTTCAATCTTATTTTTTGTATGCACTCGGATATTCAGGCCATTGCTATGTATTTCCTCAACTTTTGAGTACTTTCCGGAAGCTTGCAACTTATCTGTCAGGATACGAATGGAAACATCCCTTTGTCTGGCTCTGTACAGGGCATCTATAATTTGTTGATTGTTTATGGAATACACAGCAACATCAATAGAGCTCTGGCTGTTATTAATAAGTTCGATAATTTTTTCTTCACACACTTTTGACGGAGTAAAAGCTATTTCCACCACGGGATGGGCGGTCTGAACCGTTAAGCAGTAATATAAAAGTGCATAAAAAAATATTTTTAGCATCAACCCACATATAAAAAAGACCACCTTGGAATTAAGGCGGCCGGAGAGTTAAGAAATCATCCTTATGAGTTGATCCTTTTAGCCTTTTGAAGTCCGGGGACTCCTGTTGCATACGCTAAAAGCTTGTATATTGCAAAAAGACAGTAAAAAGCATATAAACTGTTAGACACGCAAGGTGTTGCAACACCTTGCGTGTCGGAACGGCGAGCTAAACTAAAAGCATGATTCCACGAGATCGACGGGGAGTAAAAGCCACCGTTCCAAGATTGATATATCGGACATTTACATGAACCCTTTTAAGGAGTTCGCATACAAGAGAGATAAACAATCATGAGCGATTATACTACAATAGGAATAGATGTTTCAAAACATTTTTTAGATATTTGCATATTACCGACAGGTGAAACAATGCATATTGCTAATAATAAATATGGATACAAGAAAATAGTTACTATTTTTTCTAAGTATGAAAATATTTTTAGGATAGTTATGGAACATACTGGCGGATATCAAAAAAATATAGCAGAATATTTAATACAAAAAGGTTTTCCTGTATCTGTTGTAAATCCTGTACGGATAAGATACTTCGCAAAAGCAAATGGAAAAAGAGCTAAAACAGATATTATTGATGCTCTAATATTAGCCCAATATGGCTTAATACACAAACCGGAACTAACGAAAAACACAGACTATAATTTGGAGGAATTACGCCAAATGGTACATAGACGTGCAAATCTGGTGGAAATGTTAACCGCTGAAAGAAATAGTTTGGAAAAGAAACCCGGAACAGCTGAAACTAAAAGTATAAAACATATAATTAATGTATTAGAAAAGGAAATTCAAAAAATAACTCTATTTATAAGAGAACACATTAAAAACAATCCTGAATTAAAAAGAAAAAGTGAAATATTGCAAACCATATCTGGAATAGGAGCTGAGTGTGCTGCTTTGTTAGTTTCTGATGTACCTGAACTTGGTAAAGTAAGCCGAAGACAAATAGCTGCAATTATCGGATTAGCTCCAATCAATAGAGACAGTGGAATGAAAAAGGGACATGCTTTTATTCAAGGCGGAAGAAGAAATGTCAGATGCTCATTGTATATGCCTACTGTCGTCGCTTCAACTCAATGCAATCCTGTATTGAAAGAATATTATAACAGATTGGTCGCTAATGGCAAACCTAAGAAAGTCGCCATTATTGCTTGTATGCGTAAATTGGTAATCTTCCTCAACTCTTTACTTGCTAAAAACTCTTAATTTAAGTCTTGACTTTTAGTACATTTACTCCCCGACCAAAACACAGTTTCAATCGGGGATATATTCATCACCGCCCGCAAAATGCAGGCGACAAATCTAACGGCGAATATCCCACGCCGCATAAGGAAAGGTTTCTTACGACCTCCGCGCCATTTTTCCGGCGCTAAGCACAGACAGTAAACCCATGCCTATGCATACACTACAATAATAATGTAAAAAATCAATAAAGAAATTTTATCTCCGAACCAGCCACATGCCGTTTTTTGCAGCGCCTATTCGGGCGACTTTCTTCTCTTTAACAAGCTGATACAGCCTCCATTCCACCGATTTTGGCGTAATTTCAAGAGCCAGTGCCAGCTCATTCATTGTCATTTTCGGATTATTTAAAAGTAAATCAAGGATTTTCTTACGTATTTCTTCCCTGTTTTTCTTTCCTGTTATCCGATTATTGGGGATGATTTTTCTAAAACCGAGAAAATCACGAATAAAGTCGTAGTTTTCCAACAACTTGAGCAAATCATAGGCCTTCAATCCAGTACCTTTGTTGTACCAGTTGCGCACTGTATACAAATTTAGAGAAAGATCATGAGCGACATGTTTTGATACATTGCGCCGATAATGCTCTGCGAGCATTTTTTTCAGCGCTTCAGATAAATCCCCGTTGTTTGTAAAAACAATGACGTCAAGTGTTTTTTTGCACCACTTCTGGTGCTTTTTAGTATTAGACATTTTATATCCTTTCATTAACAATTAAAAAGAAATGGTACAATGCCATTGAAAATTTTTAATGTTAAGAAGAGAAAAATATGCTGTTAAACTATACAAAAATGGAGGAGAAAACAAAAGCGGCCGCATATGTGCGTATGTCGACGGAACACCAGAAATATTCCCCGGAAAATCAAATGGCGGCAATACGAGACTATGCAGATAAGCACGGCTACGAAATAATACAAATATATTCTGATGAGGGGAAAAGCGGCTTAAATATTGCCGGTAGAGCATCTTTGCAACGGATGATTGATGATGTTCAAAACAAAAACGTCAAATATAAGGCCATATTGGTTCTGGATGTCACGCGTTGGGGAAGATTCCAAGATGCGGACGAAAGCGCCTACTACGAATATATATGCAAGCGTTCCGGGGTTCGCGTGCAGTACTGTGCCGAGCAATTTGAAAATGACGACAGTCCGATATCCACTATTGTCAAAGGCGTGAAAAGAACAATGGCCGCAGAATACAGCCGAGAACTGTCGGGCAAAGTATTTACGGGACAGTCAAGACTTATAACACTGGGATACAGACAGGGCGGCCCCGCCGGATACGGCTTGAGAAGAATGTTGATTGATGAACATGGAAATCATAAGGGAATTTTGGCGCGGGGTGAACATAAGAGCATTGCAACAGATCGGGTAATCTTGGTGCCGGGATCTGAAGAAGAACAGGAAAACGTCCGTTGGATGTACAGGGCGTTTGTCTGCGAAGGCAGAAATGAAGGATGGATAGCTGATGAACTGAACCGCAGGGGTGTTAGAACGGATCTAAACAAAGAGTGGACCAAAGCAACGGTTCGGGAAGTTCTCAGCAATGAAAAATATATAGGGAACAATATATTCAACCGCATATCATTTAAGTTAAAAATAAAAAGGGTACGCAATCCAGAAGACATGTGGATCAGGAAAGATCAGGCTTTTCAGGGTATCGTCGATCCCAGTCTATTTTTTATGGCTAAAGGAATATTTGCCGCCCGATGCAGGAAACTCTCCGATGAAGAAATGTTGCAAAAACTTAAAGAATTGCAGGATAAAAAAGGATATTTATCAGCCATAGTCATAGATGAGGCTGAAGACATGCCTTCCAGCGCAGCTTATTCGGGACGGTTTGGCGGATTGGTGCGCGCCTACCGGCTGATTGGTTTTGATCCGGGACGGGATTTCAGATATGTCGAGATTAACAGATATCTGCGGGAATTGCATCAGGAAAATATCCAAGACACCATACAAAAGCTTATGAATTGCGGAGCGAAGGTTAAACTAAATGAAAGTGGAAATTTGCTTAATGTTAACGATATGTTTTCCGCATCTTTGGTCATTTGCCGATGCAACAGCCTAAACAACGGAAAATACCGCTGGAAAGTACGCTTCGACACGATTCTCAATCCGGATGTAACCATCGCCGTCAGGATGAAGGCGGATAATGCCAGCGTGTTAGACTATTACCTGCTTCCTTCACTGGATTTTAGACTTCCAAATATAAAATTGGATGAACACAATGCGGGATTTATCGATTCTTACCGTTTTGAGAACATGGACTATCTTTATGAAATGGCGAAATGCATATCTATCCGAGAGGTAAAACAATGAACAGAGAATTACGCAACGTGGAAATCAATAAAATTTTCGTGCTGAATCCCAGAGAACGTAACAAACAAATAGCCAAAGAAATCCGTCAAAATATTGAAGATGTTGGATTAAAGCGCCCGATTACGATTTCCAAAAAAGCTGTTCCACAAGATGGATATGAATATGATTTAGTTTGTGGACAAGGCAGGCTTGAAGCCTATATGGCAAAAAATCAAACAACTATTCCTGCTATCATTGTTGATGCCAATGAGGAAGATTCTCTTATCATGAGTCTGGTTGAAAACATCGCCCGCAAAAATTACCAGCCGTATGAACTGTTTAAAAATGTGAAACAGTTGAGAGACAATGGTTACAATGCCAATGAAATAGCGGAGAAAACAGGATTGGGAAAGGATTACATCAACCAAATGTTAAAATTGCAGGATCGTGGCGAAGAAAGATTAATTAATGCCGTTGAAACAAACAAAGTGCCGCTGAACGTTGCAATTCAAATCATAGAAACGCCGGACAGCGAAATGCAATCACTGTTGCAGGATGCCTATGAACAAAATCTAATCCGCGGAAATAAAATCGGACAAATAAAAAAAATCATAGAACAGCGTAAAAAAAGCGGAAAAGGCCTGCGCTCAAGAGCGCATCAGCACAAACCTTTGTCTCCGGCAGATTTAAACAAGATATATGAACAGGAAATAAGCAAAAAGCGTTTGCTGATCAGGAAAGCGGATAAAGTGGAAAGTACGCTTATATTCTTGATTGAAAGTTTTAAGAAACTTTTGGCAGACAGTAATTTTGCCAACCTGCTAAAAGCTGAAAATTTAGAAAAATTGCCGCAATTTATATCGGAAAAGGTCAATCAAGATGTCTGAACAACTATTGCTTCCCGCCTTTGAAAACGAAATTCTCGAGATTAATATTGAAGAATTGCATTTTTCTAAGGACGTTCCTCCTCAATTATTAATGGGTAGAAAATTTCAGGTTATTCTCGCCTCAATAAAGGAAGTAGGAATTATCGAACCTCCCGTTGTTACGGTGAAAAATGGAAAATATCTCTTGCTGGATGGACATCTGAGAGTTTCAGCGCTCAAACAACTTGGTTTTTCAACGGTCAGTTGTCTAATGTCCAAAGATGATGAAGCCTTTACCTACAATAAACATGTCAATCGTCTTTCCAATGTCCAAGAGCACAAAATGATCGTCAAAGCCATAGAACGCGGAGTCACGCCTGAGCGGCTCGCAAAAGCCTTGGATTTTGACGTTGCAAACATTATCAGAAAAAAGAACCTGTTAGATGGTATCTGTACCGAAGCAGCGGAAATACTCAACGATAAAATCATCTCCGGCAGTGTCTTCACATATTTAAAGAAAATGAAGCCGCAACGCCAGGTCGAAGCCGCGTACCTTATGACGGACATGGGAAATTTCAGCGCAAAATTCGCTCGTTCCATTTGGTTGGCAAGTTCTGACAAACAATTGGTAAATCCTATTAAACGTTCTTGCACGTTAGACATGGAAAAGCTTGGACGGCTCGAAAATGAAGTGTCTAAAATCCAAGGAGAATACAAAATTATGGAAGACAAATACGGTATTGATGTCCTCAATCTAACTTTGGTAAAAGGATACATTAGAAGTATTTTCGCCAATTCCAAGGTTGTTGGATACCTCAAAGCGCATGAACCGGAAATTTATCAGCAGTTTGCCTCTATTGTGGAGCTTGACAGCATCAATACCGATAATGACAGCCTTATTCAAAGAGTGACATTTTAACCATTTGGGGGAATGATGGAAACAATTATATGAAAATACGCATTTTATCTGATTTGCATCTGGATATAAACCAGAAAATTCCCTTTTTATTGGAAGACAAGGAAATTTTTACAGTATTATGCGGTGATATTTCAGGAAATCCCGAACAAACAATAGAATGGATAAATCAAAACATAAAACAAGGCGTTTTTGTTGAAGGCAACCACATTGGCTACGATTCACAACATTCAATCCAGTATATAGAGAACCTCTTGTCCGCCGAGTATCCAACCACCGCCACGGTGACATACCTCAAAAATGGTTTCAAAATGGTAAACGACATTGTTTTTGTCGGTGGAATTTTATGGACGGATTTTAACTTATATGGCAAAGCATTTCAGACACTGCATAAATTATATGCTTCTCAGTTGATGAATGATTTCCGCTATAACTACACCAACACCAAGCATATCAAAGAAGAAAACGGGAAAAACTTTCAGGAATTGATGACCAAAGAATGGATTCGCCAACTTTGGCCCAGCGATACTGAAAAAATGTTTAACTCCACTCTGAAAAGCATAGATCATGCATGCCAAAAATTTCCTGACAAAAAAATTGTTGTGGTTACGCACCATGCTCCAAGCATAAAGTCCATTCCAGATGTCTATCTTTCTGACAAAACAACTCCGGCCTTTGCCAGCGATCTGGAACAATTTATTTTGAACCGCCCCAATATTAAACTTTGGTGTCATGGCCACATTCATACTGCCTGCGACTATCATATAGGCAACTGTCGCGTGGTTTGTAATCCTAGAGGTTATGTAAGTTTAGGAGAAAAAAGTGAATTTAAATACAATTTTATAATAAAGTTATGACTTAATACTTGAAAATAAAAGTTTTTATGAAAAATCAAATCTGTAAGTATTTTTATCCATTCACTTGCAATAAAAAATATTATTATGTATTATACTTGAGGATTATTATATTACGGAGTGTTTTATGGCATATCAGAGTGAAGCCGAATTGGAAAATTTGTTGATAGAACAACTGAAAAATCAGGGATACGAATCAGCAAACATCCAAAATTACGAAGAACTAGAGGCAAATTTTAAAGAGCAATTTGCTCGCTTTAATGCTGCAAAATTAGATAAGCCATTGACAGATAAGGAATGGGAACGTGTCTTTAATCATCTCTTAGGCAAGAGCGTATTTCAAAGTGCTAAAATTCTCCGTGATAAATTTATATTGGAACGAGATGATGGTAAAAAAGTTTATCTATCGCTTCTTGATGAAGATCATACAAAGAATATTTTTCAAGTTACACATCAAACAACTGTTGTTGGGAAATATGTAAATCGTTATGATGTGACGCTTCTAATCAATGGTCTCCCTCTAGTTCAAATAGAATTAAAACGTCGTGGCATAGATATTAAAGAGGCTGTTAACCAAGTTATGCGATACAAAAAGCATTCATATAATGGCCTTTATCATTTTATTCAAACATTTGTGGTATCAAATGGTGTAGATACAAAATATTTTGCTAATTCTGATAAGGAACTATTATACAGCCTCGCATTTTTCTGGACAGATGAAAACAATATTCGGATTACTAATTTAAAAGAATTTTCCGTTAGTTTTTTGGCCCGTGATCATATTATCAAAATGCTTACAAAATTTACAATTTTGAATGATACTGATAAATTAATGATGATCATGCGTCCATATCAAGTGTATGCCGTTGAAGCTCTAGTGAGACAGGCAACATTAACTGATAAAAATGCCTATATTTGGCACACTACTGGAGCTGGTAAGACTTTAACATCGTTCAAAACAGCACAAATTCTTGCCTCTAATCCAAATATCAAAAAAGTAATATTCCTTGTCGACCGTAAAGATCTAGATTCTCAAACAACAGAAGAATTTAACAAATTCGAAACAGGCTCTGTGGACGCTACAGATAAAACAAATATACTTGTAAAACAGATAAAAGACAAAAACAAACAACTTATTGTCACAACCATTCAAAAGATGTCTAATGCTATTAAGCGTCCGCAACATACAAAAATAATGGAATTGTATAAAGATGAAAAGGTTGTGTTTATTATTGATGAATGCCATCGTAGTCAATTTGGCGAAATGCATAAAGACATTGTAAGACATTTTCATAAAGCACAATTTTTTGGTTTTACTGGAACACCACGTTTTGAAGAAAATGGAAAAATTGAAGGAAAAATCCTACAAACAACCGGAAAGTTGTTTGGCTCCTGTTTGCATAATTATCTTATAAAAGATGCCATTTTTGATAATAATGTTCTTGGGTTTCATGTTGAATACATCAAAACAATTGAGGGTAATTTTGATGAAAATGACCCAACAAAAGCAGAAGCGATTGATATTAATGAACTTTATATGGCTGCCGAACGTATGACAATGATTGCCAATCACATTATCTCCAACCATATGGCCAAGACAAGAAATGGGCAATACACTGCTATTTTTGCAGTATCATCAATTCCGATGCTCATTAAATATTATAATATTTTCAAAAAAATAGATCATAAATTAACGATTAGTGGTATCTTTTCATATGGTCAAAATGAGGATGCTGAAGGCAAAGACGAACATAGTCGTGACGCTTTGGAACGAATTATTAATGATTATAACCAAACATTTTCTACTAATTTCTCCACAGACACATTCCACGCATACCACAAAGATATTTCTGACCGTGTTAAAGGAAAAAAGACCAAATCTTTAGATATCTTGCTTGTTGTAAATATGTTTTTGACTGGATTTGATAGTAAACCATTATCAGTTTTATATGTTGATAAAGATTTGAGATATCATGATTTACTTCAAGCATATTCTAGAACCAATCGCGTAGAAAAAGAAACAAAACCTTTTGGAATCATTATTTGCTATCGAAATTTGAAAAAAAACACCGACGATGCTATAGCATTATTTTCTCAAGGACAAAATGATGGCGTATTAACCCCGGGCTATGAATACTTTGTGAACAAATATAACGAAGTTGTCTTAAAAATCAGAGATATTGCCTTAGAACCATCAGCAATTGATACATTGCAGGATGAGAATGAACAACGAAAATTTGTAGAATTATTCCGTGAACTGACCAAATATTTAAACTCCCTGCGTACATTTATCGAATTTAGCATCGATAGTGAAGCACTATTAATGAGAGATCAGGAATATCAAGATTATAAAAGCAAGTATTTAATGCTTTATCACAAAACTATAACAGAAAAAGAGGTCGTATCCGTTCTAAATGATGTCGATTTTTGTATCGAATTAATGGAAAGCAACCGCATTAATGTAGCTTACATTATGAATCTTATCCGTAATATTCATTTTGAGGATCCAAAGCAAAAAAGCTATGATATAAAACAAATTGAAGATGAATTGGATAGAACAGATAACCCATTATTGTTGCGCAAAGTTGAGCTCCTGCGCTCTTTCTTAGATCAGGTCGTCAAAGGTTTAAGTAACGGAGATGAAATCGATGCCGCTTATAATGATTTTGAAAATGCAGAAAAGAACAAAGAAATTCAAGAGTTTGCTCAAAAAGAAAATATAGATGCCAAAATGTTGACTGATGTAATTTCCGAATTTGAGTTCTCAGGAGTTATCAATACCGGAGATATCCGCGACAAAATTAAAACACCTATGCCTCTTCTCAAAAAGAGATCGCTGGTTTCTCGCATCGTCAGTTTTATCAAAAATCTCGCAGAAAAATTTCAATAAGTAAAGGAACTAAACGATGGATAATATTCAAACACATCAAAAAGAATTATGCAATAAACTCTGGAGTATGGCCAATGCTTTGCGTGGCAACATGGAAGCCTATGAGTTTAAAAACTACATTTTGGGAATGATTTTCTACTATTACCTTTCTGACAGAACAGAAAAATACATGGCCAAAATTTTACATGATGACGGTCTGAGTTATGAAGAGGCATGGAATAATCTGGAATTGAAAGAAGCCGTCATTGAAGAATCTTTGCGAGATTTAGGCTTTGTTATTGAGCCGCAATATTTGTTCCGAAAAATGGTTAATATGGTCGAAAACCGTTCTTTTGATATCGAATTTCTGCAAAAAGCAATTAACAATCTTATGGCATCTACTCAGGGTAATGAGTCAGAAGAAGATTTTGACGGACTGTTTTCTGATATGCAACTCGATTCAACTAAGCTGGGACATACAGTAAAAGACCGCTCCTCTGTTATGGCAAAAATCATATCCGCTTTGGATGAAATTGAGTTTGGCGTTGAGGATACTAAAATTGACATTTTAGGTAATGCATATGAATACTTAATCGGACAATTTGCGGCTACAGCAGGTAAAAAAGCTGGCGAATTTTATACTCCTGCAGCTCCAGCCGAGTTGTTGTGTCGCTTAGCCTGCTACGGTCTGACGGATGTAAAAGCTGCCGCTGATCCCACTTGTGGTTCAGGTTCATTATTGTTACGTTTGAAAAAATATGTAAATGTCCGCAACTATTATGGCCAAGAATTGACATCCACAACTTATAACCTCGCCCGAATGAATATGATTTTGCGTGGTATTCCCTATCAAAATTTTGAAATTTATAATGGCGATACTTTAGAACATGACTATTTTGAAGAAAAGGCCAAATATAAAAAATATCGTATTCAGGTAGCAAACCCACCATATTCTGCTCATTGGTCTGCTGATGACAAATTTCTAGAAGATGAACGTTTTAACGAATATGGCAAACTTGCGCCCAAAAGTAAGGCTGACTTTGCATTCGTACAACACATGGTTTATCACATGGATGAAGATGGTCGTATTGCAGTTCTTCTTCCTCATGGTGTTCTTTTTCGCGGTTCATCCGAAGAAACAATTCGTAAATACTTAATTGAAAAATTAAATATTTTGGATGCCGTTATTGGTTTGCCTGCCAACTTGTTTTTCGGAACAGGTATTCCTGTTTGCGTGCTTGTATTAAAGAAAAATCGCAATGCCAACGCAAATAATATTTTATTTATTGATGCATCTAAGGATTATGAATCCGGCAAAAATCAAAATATTTTAAGAGATTGCGATATTGATAAAATCGTTGAAACCTATGTAAAACGTGAAGATGTTGAAAAATACGCCCACGTTGCAACGATGGAAGAAATCGTAGAAAATGGATTTAATTTGAATATCCCGAGATACGTTGATACTTTTGAAAAAGAGGAAGAAATCGATCTTAATGCGGTATCTGCCGAAATCAAGCAGTTACAAACAGAAATAAAAAGCATCAATACTGAACTCAAGCCTTATTTTGATGAATTAGGATTAGATTTTCCGTTCGCAGAGGAGAACTAAATTATGACAAATGAAGTTTTGCAAAAAATAGCCTCTGATGAACAAAATATATCCTCAAGTAATGGTCTTGAA
>ULWD01021482.1_pt1 | contig 11585 bp, 9 predicted proteins | sample 1960011 | NCBI WGS metagenome assembly ULWD01 (sample SAMEA4835803, study PRJEB28245) | human gut metagenome | biome: gut microbiome; material: fecal sample | place: Denmark | collected 2008 | reverse complement strand
TGAAATCCTTCTGATCGAAGATGGACCTCTGACACAGGAATTATATCAGGTAGTGGCGGAGTATCAGAAAAAATGTGATTATCTCCATGTGCATGCTATGGAACAGAATGTTCAGCTTGGTCGTGCACTGGCAAAAGGAGTGGAATTATGCAAATATGATCTGATCGCAAGAATGGATACAGATGATATTGCGATGCCGGATCGATTAGAGAAAGAGGAGGCATATATGGAAGCACATCCTGAAGTGGATGTGGTAGGTGGTGCTATCCGGGAATTTAATGATGAAGGAACCATAGACCGCGTCAAGAATATGCCAAAGACTCAGGAAGAAATTTTGGAGTATGTGAAAGTGCGTAATCCATTAAATCACATGACAGTTATGTATAGGAAAGATTCTATTTTAAAAGCGGGAAATTATAAACATTTTCCATTTCTGGAGGACTACTCTCTATGGAGCAGGATGTTGTCACAGGGATATCAGTTCCGGAACATGGAAGATATACTTGTCCGGGCGAGAACAAGCATGGGATTAGTAAAGCGAAGAAGTGGATGGGCTTATTACAAGGATTTTCAAAAGCTTAGAAAACAGCAGCACGAGCTGGGAATTACAAATACGTTTGAATATATAAAGGCGCAGGTTGGAACTTTTGTTGTACTCATGATGCCGGGGTGGATGAAGGAGTACTCTTATAAGAGATTTTTGCGCAAATCTGAATAACTAAGAAAAAATTCATAGAAAAATTCTTTTGTGTAAAGAAAATTATGCTATAAATGCTTAAAGGGTAAGGCATAAATGGAGGAAAAAATCATGTGTGAAGCCCGTGTGCTGGAGATCATTGGAAAACGCCCGGTGGGCGGTGTCGGAACAGTGATGCTCAATTATCAGAGACATATGAATATGGAACGTGTCCAGATGGATTATCTGATCTTCGGAGAGCAGGAAGAGACATTTGATAAAGAAGTGAAAAAACTTGGCTCAAGAGTTTATACTTATCCGGCATTGTCCGGCAGACAGATGAGACAGACAAAGAAATATTTTGAACAGTTTTTTTCAGAACATCACAGTGAATATGATATTGTTCATCTCCATGCACCCTATATTGCTTTTTTATGCCTGCCGGTTGCAGCAAAGTATGGAATCAGTCATCGTATTGTACATAGCCATGCAACTGTATATGCGGAGAGTAAAGGAAAAGCGGTGCGGAATAGAATGCTTTGGAGCATATCTCAAAAGTACATTACCGATCGGATCGGATGCTCGCAGGCAGCAGGAGCGTTCCTTTTTGGCAAAAAAGATTATACTGTGTTGAAAAATGCGATCTGCTGTGAAGAATATGCTTATAACGAGGCGACAAGAAGCAAGATCAGAACACAGTATCAGGCAGAAGATAAACTGGTTATTGGAAATGTAGGCCGTTTCAGTCAGCAGAAAAACCAGATGTATCTTGTAGATATTTTTTCGGAGATACAAAAAATTCACAAAGACAGTGTATTATGGCTGGTGGGAGATGGCGAACTTCGACCACAGATTGAGGAGAAAATAAAACAACTTGGGTTGATAAATTCCGTGAAAATTTTTGGAATGGTGGATAACACAAGAGAGTTATATCAGGCAATGGATGTTATGGTCATGCCATCTTTATTTGAGGGGCTGCCTATGACTGGCGTGGAAGCTCAGGCATGTGGTCTGCCATGTGTGTTTTCTGATACGATTACCAGAGAAGTGGATGTGATGGAAAATCCATTCTTGTCACTGGATGAAAGTAAGACAGAATGGGCGAAGACAGCGGTAAGAGCGGCAGGACGCTATAAAGAAAGCGGAAAGGCAAGACGAAGTTTTGGAAAAGAGCTTGCAGAACATGGATTTGATATCCGTGTGGAAGCGGGGCGATTAGAAGAAATGTATGAGGAGATGAAATGAAACCATTAATCAGTGTGATTGTGCCAATCTATAAAGTAGAAAAATACCTTACAATCTGTGTTGATTCGTTACTCCGTCAGAGTTATGGAAATTTGGAAATTATTTTGGTAGATGACGGGTCTCCGGATGAGTGTCCGGCAATCTGTGACCAATATCAGAACAAAGACAATCGAATCAAAGTGATACATAAGAAAAATGGTGGATTGTCTGATGCAAGAAATGCCGGATTGGATATTGCGCAGGGAGAGTATGTGGCGTTCGTTGATTCAGATGATTTTATTGATGAGGATTATATCTGTAAACTGTATGATGCATTACAGCAGAATCGGGCATCAATTGCAGTTTGCGGAATTCAAATAATAGATGAGAGTAATAAAGTTACAGAGCAAATATGTGTGACACAGGATAAGAAGCAGGAGCTTTATACGGGAAGAGAGATTATAAAAAAAGAGCTTCAGGGTGAATGGGTACTAGTTACAGCATGGGGGGCTTTGTATGATGCTAAAATTTTTAAAGAACTGCGTTTCCCATGTGGAAGACATTATGAAGATGAGTATGTGTTTGTATCTGTTTTTGAGAATCAGGAATGTGTGGTGTGTATTCCGGAGAATATATACTACTATCTACAACGTGCAGATTCCATTATGGGAGTTACTTATAAAAAACAGGATTGCATGGATTATTTTGAAATGTGGCATGAGCGGATAGATTATTTTCAGACAAAAGAAGACAGAGAACTTCTGGCACCTGTGATACAGAGCTGTCTGGCATGGAATGTGCTTTATCTTGCAATGAATGGGCAAGTTATGGAAGAACCGGAAAAAAGATTATTGAAAAAAGATATTCGAAAGTATTTCTGGAAAATTTTTGCAAAGCCATATCTCTATAATTTGAAAGAGAACATGAAACTTGCAGTGAAATGTGTGATGGTATTAATGAATGATAAGAGTTTAGGAAAGCGGTATGTATGACAAAAAAAATGTTTCAGGTGACACGAGCCGGGATGGTCGCAGTCACGATATTTATCTGTCTGAATCTTCTGTTGGATAAAAAAGTTATGGTTGGAGATGGACATATCTGGGAGAGGTGTGCATTGCTTTTGATATCGTTAGTGGTGTTTTTAGCAGTGTCTGTTTTTTATGAGAAAAAGCGAAAAATATTCAGTGTAGGGTATTTGTTTATACTGATTAACGTGTTTATTGACGGAGTTTTATGCCCGGGGTATTTTACAGATAGCAGATTAAGGGAGATGGAAAGAGAGGGAGTACAGGAACCACAGGATTTCTTCCTACTTTATGTAGGAGTATACTTTATTATTATGGCAGTAATACTCCTATATCTGTTATGTGCGAAACAGACGACAGATGAAGTGAAACAGAGTGATTTTATAAGGTATAAGAGAACGGATGATATCACTGTTTTCTTAATGGGAATTGTTATTTTGTTTTTTAATTTTAGATTGGGGACAGCTGGACTTGTGCTATATGTTCCGGTTTTCTGTTACTTTGCAGCCAGATTCTTATGTACACACGGAAATCTTAATTTGTATACAGTGGGTGGTCTTTTAGGAGGTTTATATTGCCTTTATCAGGTAAGAACTAATCGATTCCTTTTTATTCAATATATCATGCCACTGTTATTAATCTTCTTTCTCTTTGCGGCAGTGAATGATAATTATAAAAAAGGAAAAAAGATAGTTCCGTTATTGATTTTCGGGATTTTTATTGTTATGGCATATGGAATGGTATCTGAATTGGTGAAGTTAAATCTCTATTATGACAGGAGCTATAATATATTAAGTGAGATTACAAATTTCAAAAGTATTTATGATTCATGTGTAAGACAGGTTTATAGGCTATTTGGTGTCTGGACGGAGCTTGGAGGTAATATTATCCAACATGTGAAGGTACACGGTTTTTTCCATGGAATTACTTACGTGAAGAGTTTTGCGGGATATTTCGGATTCGAATATGTGAGTCTGCCGCTTCTTTCGGCAAAATATATTTCAGCATCTTATGCACAGCCTGGACTTATTGCAGAAGGCTATGCAAATTTCGGAGTAGTTGGTGCGGTGATAAATATGTTGATTCCATTTGCAATTGCAGAAGGAAGTCTTACATATTTCTTAAAGAAAAGAAATGTATTGGCACTTTGTATTTTATCTGTTCCATATACCAAATTGTTATTTGATGGTGGTACGATTAATAATATGATTTTTGGAATTACAACTTGTATTCTGGCTTTTGCTTTTTCCATTTTCTTACACTGGATTGGAGTAGTACTTCATGGATATGGCAGTGGTGATATTCATTTTACAAAGAGAAAGAGTGTAGAAGATCGGATAGATGAGGAAAATATATGAATGATTTAATAACAATTGTTGTGCCTGTATACAATGTTGAAAAATATCTGCCCCATACACTGGAGAGTATTTGTGGACAAACTTATACAAATCTTCAAATTTTGTTGATAGATGACGGTTCTACAGATGACAGTCTTGCAGTTTGTCATAAATGGGCACGACAGGATAACAGAATTCAGGTTTATGAGCAGGAAAATCAAGGTGTTTCAAGAACAAGAAATAAAGGAATACAATTGGCAATAGGAAAATATGTGATGTTTCTGGATGCAGATGATTGGGTTGAAGCAGATATGCTGGAAAGTCTGTATCGGTTGGCTGAGGTAGATCATGCAGATGTAGCATGCTGCTTGCTTCGGGAAGAAAATCAACTGGAAGAAAAGGATAACTGCACTATAACTGAACGTACAATTATTCATGGAAAAAACAAAACAGAGAGTGGTCTTGCACTGCTTACTGTGTGGGGACCGGTGTGTAAGTTATATCGCAAAGATTTAATTGAAAATATTCAGTTTGAAGAATATAAAGTGGCAGAGGACTTATTGTTTAACACGAATGTGGTTTGTTCCGAAAAATTTGAGAGAGCTTCATTGATTCAATATCCATTTTATCATTATATGATTTATGCTGGAAGTGCGATGAAGCAGGAATTTCAGGATAAATATCTGGAAGCTATGAGAGTGGAAGAATTGTGTTATGAGAAATTAACGAAAATCTCACCGGAATTTGCAGATATTAATCTGATAGGGTGCAGTGTAAGCAGGGTATTTGAAAAATATGCTGCATTGTCTCCAGAGAAGAAAAAACAGTACAAAGCTGAATTCAAATATTGCAAAAAATTTGCAAGAGAACATAAGAATGCACTTTTGCAGACAAAAGACAGGCATCGGAAGATTTCAGGATGGCTGAAAGTATATATACCAGATTTCTATTTGTGGACATTATCACGACGTATGAGAGGATAAATGAGTGAAAAAAATAGCATTAGTATTGCCGGAAGCAGGTCCGGTACCAGCTGTCAAGGGTGGGGCAATTGAAGAACTGTTGACCATACTTGTAGAACAAAACGAAATAGAACACCGGGTACAGTTTATGGTATTTTGTGCGGACAATGAGCAGGCGAGGGCGATTGCAGAGAAGTATAAGTATTCGAAAATTATATATCTTCCAAAGACAACATTGGCAGATCGTCTGATCAATCGTGTGATACGTTACAGTAATCGGATTATTAAGAACAAGACATGGATTGATATTGCTTATTATCGCAGAGTATTTCGTTATCTGAAAGAATACAGACCGGATGCAATTGTTGCAGAAGGTGGATTATATCATGAATTCAAACGTTTTGCACAGGAATTCGGAAAAGAGAATGTATATCTTCATATTCACCATCACCTTTTGTGCGAGCCATATATTGATCATATTTACGGAAGTGTGATTGGAATCAGTCAGTTTGCAACAAGAGAGTGGATGCGGACAACTGAGGATAAAGATGTAAAAGCTTACACAGTATATAATTGTGTGAATGAGGATAAATTTAAGAAAAGGATCACGCCGGAAGAGCGGGAAAGAATCCGGGGAGAATTTGGATTTAAGAGGGACGATACTATCCTGCTTTTCTGTGGAAGAATTATAGAGGTAAAAGGTGTGAGAGAGTTACTTCAGGCAGTTATTAATTTAAAGCGGCCGGATATAAAACTTCTCATGATAGGAAGTGCTGGGTTTGGCGGTAATGTGGTGACACCTTATGTGCAGGAAGTACAGAAACTGGTGGAGAAAGCCGGAGAGCGTGTGAAGTTTACCGGATATATTGAGAATCAGAAATTATATCGGTACTATCAGTCGGCAGATATCCAGGTTATTCCATCTCTGTGGGAAGAGGCAGCGGGTCTGATTGCTATTGAGGGAATGCTTTCCGGACTGCCCCTTATTATTACGAAATCCGGTGGAATGATAGAGTATGCCCCCTCAAATGTGGCTGTATGGATAGATAGAGATAATATTATTCCGAATCTGGAAGCTGCAATCATACAGTTGGCAGATGATAAAGAAAAGCGGAAAGAGATGAGTGAGTTATCTTTGGAGCAGGCGAAAGAATTTCCGAAAAAGAAATTTTACGAAGATTATATAGAGGTTTTTGAACATGAAGGAACTAGGAAAAGATAAGGCACTTATCATAAATACAATCGCAAGCTTTGTGACATTTGTTGTAGGACTTGGCATCGCATTTTTCTTTACACCATTTCTGACCGATACGGTAGGGGAAGAAGCATATGGGTTTGTAAGTCTTGGAAATAATGTAATTAACTATATTACAATTCTCACGGTAGCGCTGAACTCAGTAGCGGGAAGATTTATCACAATCGAATATCATCAGGGGAAAAAGAAAGAAGCGAATGAGTATTTCTCGTCTGTATTAATGGCTAATATAGCAATCATACCAGTAATTCTTGCAGTTGCAGTACCGGCAATTTTAAATGCTGAGAAGTTATTGGATATTCCGGTTGAGTTGCAAGCTTCTGTAAAGCTTTTATTTTTCTTCATTCTGTTTAATTTTATTATTACTTTGATTAGTACGGTATATAATGTAGCAACTTTTATTACCAATAGATTATATTTAAGCAGTATTGCCAATATTGTGACAGCATTATTGCGAGTGTTTTTAATGTGTCTGTTATTTGGTATGCTGCCTCCAAATGTAGCCTATATTGGAATCGTAACCTGTATTTGTACGTTTGTAGGACTGGTAATGAACATGTATTATACAAGATTACTTGTACCTGATATACGATTGAAAATGTGTTATGTTCACTGGATCAAGGTAAAAGAGCTTATCAGTGCCGGAATCTGGAATTCCATATCCAGATTATCACAGGTTCTTTCAGACGGATTGGATTTGGTAATTACGAATATCTGGATCAGTGCATACCTGATGGGGGAATTATCTATTGCGCAACAGATTCCAACGTATATTTCGACATTAACGAATACGCTCATTAATTTATTTAGTCCGAATCTTACAATGTACTACGCAAAGGATGATACAGAGGCGGTGGTAAAGGAACTGAAACTTTCCATGAAATTTTCCTCATTCTTTGTCAATATTATTTTTTGTGTACTTGTTGTTTTTGGTAAATATTTTGTACAACTTTGGGTGCCAAATCAGGATGTGAACCTGATTTACTCATTACTTGTAGTCATTATGATGAGTCTGATGGTATCAGGGGTGACAACATCCTTAAACAATGTATTTCTTATAACGAATCGTCTAAAGGTGAATTCTATCTTCTGGCTTATTATAAGTTTTACCAATGTATTGCTTGTATTCATTTACTTGAATACAACATCACTTGGAATTTATGCAGTGGCAGGTGTCAGCAAGGTGACGGGAATTCTTGGTAATCTGATTTTTGTTCCGCTATATGCATGCAAATGTTTGAAAATAAAATGGAATACATTCTATCCAATTATTTTCAGGTATATTGGAACGACATTTATTATGATGATCGCATTTTTTGGAATTAAAAGGCTATATGTATTGCCGATCAACTGGATAACATTTTTTGTAGTATGTGTGATCGCGGGAGTTGCTGGATGTATTGTTAACTTTTTTGTATTATTGAATCATACGGAAAGAAGTATTATGAAAAATAAAATTATGGCGAGGGTAAGAAAATAATGGATGAAAAGAAAAAAATTGGAATTCTGACGTTTCATAACGCGCATAATTATGGGGCAGTATTACAGGCGTATGCATTGAAAACAAAATTGAACCGAATGGGATATAAGGCAAAGATTTTAAATTATCAGAATCCCTATATTGCGAGATTATACCGAAAAGGCATTCATATTGATTTTTGGAAGAGAGACATTCTGCCATCAAGATGGGGCAAGGTATTTCACGAAGTGGGTGAGAACCTCTATGGATTGAAGGAATGGAAGAATCAGTGGACTTCATTTGAAAAATTTATAGGAGAGAAACTGCTAGACGGACAGGAAAAGAAATTGACATTGAATGACCTTGCAAAGGAGCGGTGCGATGTTTATATTCTGGGAAGTGATCAGATATGGGCAAGGGAACTGACACATGGTTTTGACCCGGCATATTTTGGACAATTTGCACCGGGGTGTAAGAAAATCTCCTATGCAGCGAGTGTGCCAAACGGAAGTATACCTGAGGCGGAGCAGGCTTATTTCGGACAGGCATTAAAGAGCCTTACATATATATCCGTAAGGGAAGAGAGCCTTGCACAGGCAGTTGAGAAACTGACAGGACGAGAAGTTACTACGGTTGTGGATCCAACATTGCTTTTAGAGAGAGCAGATTATGAGGATTTATTATATAAAGAGCCGTTGGTAGCGGAAAAATACATATTAGCATATTTTGTGGTAGAGGATGAGTTGTTGGGCAAATGCGCAGAAAAAGCGGCAGCAGTACTCGGATATCGACTGATTGAGTTACATTATAAAAAAACACCGAAACTGAAAAGTGAGAATATGATTTTTGATGCGGGACCGAGAGAGTTTCTGACGTATATTCGTGATGCAGAAATGATATTTACCAATTCTTTTCACGGAACGGTTTTCTCCATTCTCTTTCAAAAAAAGTTTTATAGTGTATACAAAGAGAATGGACGTATCAGCAATCTGCTTGCATTTCTGAATTTGGAAGAAAGGCATATAACGGCTGAAGATGCAATGAACTACGCAGATGGGATTGATTATACTCATGTGGGGGATAAACTTTGTAATTACAGAAGGCAGTCTGTTGAATATCTTAAGAAAGGGATTGAACAATGAGAGTCATAGAAGAATTTTCTTTTGATGAAGAACCGGGAAAAACACAGGTGAAATCAAATATTACAGAATCTGTGGAAAAACCAAATATTTCTATTGTGACACCATTTTACAATGCAGAGCAGAATTTCATACAGACATATTATTGTGTGGTCAATCAGAGTATGGAGGCGTTTGAATGGATAATTGTAGACGATGGAAGTTCAAGACCATCTGCAGTTGAGCTGTTAGAGGAATATGGGAAAAAGGATGCCCGTATCCGTGTAATTCATCAGAAAAATCAAGGACAGTCCGTGGCAAAAAACAACGGGATAAAAAACAGCAGGGCAGACATCATAGCATTTTTGGATGCTGATGATTTAATAGAACCGTTTTATCTGGAAATTTTATATAAAGCATTGAACGAGTATCCAGATGCAGCTTGGAGTTATACAGATCTTGTTGGATTTGGCAGTCAGAGATATATCTGGTGTAAGCCCTTTTCGGCAGGTCGAATGACGTTTAATAATACACTGGTGAATGCAGCACTGTTTCGCAAGAGTGATTTAGAGGAGGTTGGATGCTTCCCGGAAAAATGGAAGCATTACGATGAGGACTGGGCACTCTATCTGAAATTGTTAAGAGCGGGAAAACATCCGGTTCATGTGCCGATAATTGGATTCTGGTATCGCCGGAGTAATACAGGAATGCAGCAGACTGTAAGAAAAAATGAAAATCTTAGGAAACAGTCGGATGATTATATCGCAGATATTGCAAAAAAAGTAGATATTCATATAAAAGGGGAAGAATATGAAGGAAAACTGCCACAGGAAGCTGTAAAGACAGGTTTCAATAGTAAAGAACAGATTCTTGCGAAAATCCTTTCCAATAATCTGGGAGTGAAAATAATCTCCAGTATGTACCGGCACTAATTTGTATTGCCGGCAAAATATGCTATAATATGCGTGTATTGTGGGTTGGTTTGGCACATGGTATATGAGCAGAAGGTGAGGAATATTAATGAATGAACAAAATATGACAAGGCGAAAAGAGGTTGATCTGGAAATTACAGATTTTTTATGGGAAATTGTAAGAAATTGGAGAGTTATTGCAATCTGTCTGATAATAGGAGCCGTTTTATTATGCGGTTATCAGTATATAAAAGACAGCAGGAATGCAGATACAACAGCGGATGAAGTTGTAGAAGAATACTCCAAAACAGTGCATGAAATGAAAGAAGCTCTTGGGGCACAGGATTTGGATCAAGTCTATGGTGCAGTCGCAATTAAAAAGCAGCTGGATGAGAAAAGCGATTATGCAGATAACTCCCCATTAATGGCTGTTAATCCGTATGCAGAGAATTTAATTTTGTTACAGTATCGTGTGCAGAGTGATGAAGGAAATGCTGCAGAACTTGCAGCAATTTATCAGGATTATCTTATGTATGGTGAACTGGCATCGGAAATGATTGACTGTGACAGCCGGAAAGATGAAACAATATATGCGAAGGAAACTTATGAGACTGGCTTTACAGTACGTATTCGTGGAAGCAGGGAAGCGGATTGTAAAGAACTTGCAGAGAATGTGAAGAAGGGACTTAGTGCATATGCACAGAGGATGGATGAAAACTTTACTGCACATGAATTAGAACTTGTGAATGAAAGTTCAAATATTATTGTAGATCAGGAACTTGCACAGCTGCAGGATGATACGGCATTGGCAATCAAGAATCTTGGCGAACACTTGGATACAATTAAAAGTAAGATGAATGGTAATCAGTTGGAGCTTTATGTGGAACTTACAGAGAATCAGCCAGAGCAAAATGAGGATAGTGCAGAACAGACAGGCAATGAAGAAGAAACAAATGGATCAGATGTGCCGGAGCAGATTAGTGTACACATTAGTGTATCAAAGTTTATAATTGGTGGAATAATTGGAATAGCACTGGCAATTATTTTTATATTGTTAAAATATCTGCTTTCCGGAAATTTGCGTTCTGAAGCGGAAATTAAGGCACTCTATCATAATGATGTGCTTGGAACAATCCGAAGCAGTGTAGATGGAAAACGCGGTAAAATTGACAAGTGGTACGTTGGAGCGAGATATGGAAAATCCGGTAAAATGTCTCTGGAGCAGGAAGTTGAATTAATCTGTGCCAATATGAAAATTGCTTGTAAAGAAAATCAGAAAGTATACCTTACAGGAAGTGATTTGTCCGGAACTTCGACAGAAATACTGGAAAAAATTAAGGCAGAGTGTGAAAAGAGAGGGTTGACGGTAGTTTCAGGCAGAGAAATCTGTTATTATGCAGAGGCACTTGAAGAACTGGCGAAGATAGGACAGGTTGTATTTATTGAAGAAATGAGAAAGTCCAGATACAATAATATGTATCAGGAAGTGATCCGATGCAGGGAGCATCAGATACCAATTCTTGGTATGATTGTTATAGGGGCTTAAGGAATAAATTAAATTTGGAAGGAACAGAAATGGGCGAAATAACACTGGTAACAGACTTCTTTGATATTGGCA
>ULWD01024777.1_pt1 | contig 11686 bp, 11 predicted proteins | sample 1960011 | NCBI WGS metagenome assembly ULWD01 (sample SAMEA4835803, study PRJEB28245) | human gut metagenome | biome: gut microbiome; material: fecal sample | place: Denmark | collected 2008 | reverse complement strand
AAAAGGCAATGAAAATTACAACAAGTACGCCTATTAAAAACATTTGTTTATCATTCAATTTCTCACTTCCAATCATATAATATTCTTTCTTTTGTATTTAATAAGATAGTTAGTTTGTTATCTTCAAGGTATTGCGCTGTGAGACGGAGGGTATAGCAATAGCCGCAAACGGCTGTTGCTGCAAGTTTTTTGCTTTGCAAAACCAAAAAAACTTGATCAGCTGAATTCCATACAAGGTTCGGATTCGGAAACGATATCCATATCCTCGGTCTGCTCTTGAATGGGAGCACTTAAAGTTTCCTCAACCGACATTCTTACAGAACTATCCGCAAGCCGATACAGCAGCTTTGCCGTATTCACCGACTGCTCACAGGTTCGGGCAGTCGGTTTCAGATCATGCAAAACCTCCTGCACACAATCCTGCAAATTCCTTTGTTTCTGTGCTTTTCTGCCCTTGTCGGTGTAGGGCTTGTAACTGCCTTTGAGCTTGTTTTGGAGCCATACAAACGCCTTACACTCGCTGTTTATCTGCTCGGTTTTGGGCATAAAAAAAGCCGAGCCTGCAAGTGCATACTCGGCAAGATATTTGTATTGTCCGTTTTTAAACGTTGCATAAATCTGCGAGGTCAGCTTATCGGGACGACATCGTAAATACTTTAAGCCATCAATCTGTTGCAGATATTTTTCCTTCCGCTTATGAGGAACAGCAGGCAAAGCTGTGGCACCGTTCTTTGCTTTCAAAACTTCATTCCAATCCTTGTACTCGGGAGCAAGTCTCTTTACATCGGTATATCCCTTCTCCGCAAGAATATTCCTAAGTCTGTCAACAGCTTCAATTCCGCCCTCATCATTATCAACGCACAGCACAATTTCAGTAAGGTTTGAATGATTCTTTAACGCCGTCAAAACAGCATTTTCATAAACTCCGTTCATAGCGATGTAGCTGTGTTTTTGCCATTCTTTCGGGTACAGCGTAAGAAAACTCATCATATCTATGGGAGCTTCAAAGACATAAAGTCGTTCATCCTCTCCGAAATGTGCAAAGCTGTAACGGGTATCAGAGCCGCTGCAAGTGATACGGAATGTACTGCCGATGCTGTTTGTTGACCGCTTATGTGCCTGTTTAGGCATACCCTTTTCATTAAGCCCGACAAATACTGCGTTGTGGTGGTTTTTATCCTCATAGAGAGTATGCTGTTTGGCAAAGTGTGTGATGATGTCAGCCGAGATAAACCGCTGTTTTATGAGGTAGGCATAAACCCTATGCATATTTGTGTTTGCCTCGGGAAGTCTGAACTCTTTCTTTTCTTCCTTTGCCGATACTTTCGGCGGACTGTGAGACAGCGGAGTAACCGTCTGCCCTAACAGTTCCTGCACCGCCGTCTGAAAGTCCATGTCATAGAATTCCTGCATGAACTTTATCGCTCCGCCGCCTATCTGATTTTTGTGATCGAACCAGGTAGAGCCACGGATAGTTATACTGTCGTGCTTGCCTGAGCTGTCGTAATATATGAGCTTATGCTCTCTGCCGACACGTTCTAATTTTTCACCTCGCATTCTCAGGAATTCTTCGAGGTCTACGCTGTTGGCAAGGATTTTTTGTTCGTCTGTGAATGGGATATAGGGCATTGTATCACCTGATTTCTTTTTGATTTAGTTGATTTTTCGGGTTTGGTGTGATATAATGGATGATAAGATAAATTGAAATTTACCGTTTGAAAGCTTTGACTTACGGGTATTAACACATGACAAAATTATTGGTTTATAAAGATTTAATAATTGTTTATTTTGGGAGAAGATAAAAATGACTTTTACAAATGAAATATCAATATCCGATATTACCTCAGTACTTTCTGTTTTCTTGGTGATTTTAGGAGGAGTATTCGGATTTCATCAATGGAGGAATAATGTTCTGTTAAAAAGAGCCGGATATATAAATGATTTAACTGAAAAAATTAGAACAGACAAAGATATAATATATTTTTTCGATTACGATAAAAAATGGTATTCTCAGCAATTTCATGGGAGCGGTGAATTAGAATTAAAAGTAGACAAGACCTTATCATACTTTTCATATATTTGCTATTTAAAAAGACAAAAAATAATATCAAACAGAGAATTTGATTTTTTTAAATATGAAGTTGAACGTATTTTAATGAATCAACAAGTTCAAGATTATTTTTATAATTTATATCATTTTTCTAATAAATTCAACATTCCATTTACATTTAAATACTTATTTGAGTATGGTAAAAAAGTGGGATTGTTCGATGATGATTTTTTTGATAAAAATGCTTATCTAAAAAATAAAAAATATCATCATAATCTGAACTTTTAAATAGGCAACAGATATAATTTGTGACGGAATTATAATTCTAATTGATAACTTCCAGTTTGTATCACACACAATCAAAAGGGCTGAGCCAACCTCAGCCCTTTTTTCATTTTAAATCAGTACTTCACATTCTCCGAAAACTTAGCCATCAGCTGCGAAAAGCTCTGCCTCTCCATCATATCCGAACTGAGAAATGCACCCGATACCACGGTTAGCTTGTTCTCGGAAAGTACAGCATAAGTTTCGGTGTACCCAAACTGCGTCGCCATACCATCGGATTTCTGAACAGAGCCGTACTGCTGATACATACCCTTTGAAACAACACTGCTTGTCATTCGGTAGCTCGAAACAAAGTCATCTTCGGTGATACCGCTCATCTGTGCGGAGGTCTGTCCGAAGTAATAATCTCCGAAGTTTTCAAGAATATATTCCATATCGTGATCAAGATCACTCTGACTTAGATCAATACACAGAACATCGATCATACCGCCGCCGTTTGAGCCTTTCAAAGTAATTTTATTCACACCGTTGGAGTTATCAATTTCGTTCTCAAAGGAACTGCCTTTCATTGCTTCCGTTGCCAATTCACTTGTATCCACAAAAGATATATCGGAATCGAAAAACTCCGCAATAAAGGTATCATATTTTACCTGTTCTTCATCGACGGTACTTTCAGCCTCCGAAGAGGCAGCCGCACTTACTGTCGGTGCGGCTGTTGTGACCGTTGTCTGCTCGGCTTTGAACGGCGGCGAGATATTTCCGCAGCCTGTAAGGATCACCGCAGACAGTGCGGCGAGTATAAGAATATTCTTCATTTGTCATACCTCCTTACACAATAGACCATATATACAGCGGAGCGGTAAGTGTGAATATGAGGCAGGCGAAGATTATCGCAACAGGAGTCCATTCTATCTGTCCGTGCTTGCGGTAGTCCATATACATCGCACCTATCTTCACAAACAGCAATACCGCAAGGATAACATCAAGGCACGGAAAAACAACATTGTTCACTACCGACACTATTTGCGATCTGGCTGTGTTCCAAGTGCTTGTGACCGCTCCGGCCACATCGCCCGAAGCGTAAGCTGTTAGCGACAGCATAGCCGCAAAGCACACCGAACTTGCTGCTGCGATCAATTTCTTTTTAGATCTCATTTCGCATCATCCTTTCTCTGTTCCTTACCGTTCCTCTTGCATATGAGCATACCGAAAGCCATAATAACCGCTGCGGCTACGAGATAAAGCTCAGCACTATTGTCTGCGGATACACCTGTATGAGGAATATCTATTATGACCGTAGGAGGGGTTTCAAGATCAGGTGTATGCTCATCGTACATAACGACCTCGGTCACAGAACCGTCCTCGTTTACCGTGAACTTTATCTCATTTGCTATCTCATAGCCCTCAGGTGCTATGATCTCTTTAAGTGTGTATTCCTTGCCGGCAATAAGTTTCCCTTCGATCATATGTGGTTCATTTGTAGATACCCATTCTTCAACAACATTTCCGTTCTCGTCGATAATTTGCAAAGTAGCACCCGGCAATTCTTTGCCTGTTGTAACGTCCTGCTTTGAAATACGAGCCTTAGTCGTATCATCCACCATAACTATAAGCGGATAGCCGTTATCCGAAACGGCTGTAGAATCAACGTTTTCTACCGTAATATTGCCGTAAACATCAACAGTAAATTTAATGTCCGTCGCAATCACATAACCGTCGGGTGCCGCAATTTCTTTAAGTACATATTCACCTGCACCAAGCTTTGAAACGATGTGATTTGTGCCGTCGGAAGTCCACTTATCAACTGTCTCACCGTCAGCATTTTCAAGCACCATTTCAGCACCCACAAGTTCGTTTCCGTACACATCACGCTTTGAAATCTCAACAGTAACTGGCTTGTTTTCCGCAGTTATCTCAATAACTTCTCCGTCATCTGAAATGCTAACGGCGTATTCTTTGTCGCTAAGAATATATCCCCTTAGACTTTCTATCTCACGAACGATATACTTTCCGAATGGAACATCTGTAAACTCAAAACAGCCATTCTCGTCTGAAACGGCAGTCATTATTGCAGTATCTCTGCTGAACTTCACGCAATCGGCAGTAAACAGCCCGAACACCGCATTTTCAAGAGGTTCGCTCTTGTCATCTACCTTGTGACCCTCTATCCTGCCACGCTTGAGAAGATTTACGAATTGTCCGCAGTCAATATCCACAGTCCGGATGTCCTGTCCCATATATTCGAAATTCACAAGATACTTTTCGCCACCTAGAACATAATGCTCATCAGTAGAAATTTCTTTGACATAATACCTGCCGAAAGGTATCTGTACATCAAATTTTGCGGTCATATTCTCATCAAGTGAAACCTCTGAAAGCAGTCCGTCCGCAGGGATAACAGAACCGTCAGCGGCAGTAATATCTTCTGCGGCAAATAGCCCAAAACGAACATTTTTGTACTCTCCGTTACTGCCGATACCGGACAGTTCATCGTTTTCCATTGTCTTAGAAAGCCTTATCATTACTCTCTGATATTCATTTTCAAACTCTGTATTCACAGTATCTCTCACCTCAAATTCCTGCCCTGCATATGTCAGTTCAACATCTTTAGGCTCATTGTTCAGCACATAACCGTCGGGAGCTTTTATCTCTCTGACCTCATACTTGCCAAGATAAAGCGGCTCAGTTTCGGCATAGCCGTTCTCGTCTGTCGTGATCTCCGAAACAACATCTCCTGCATAAGCTCTTGTTGTTCCGTCGGGCGTAACAATGTCCTCTACAGCGATCACCTGAAATACTGCACCGCTGAGATCTCCGTCTGCAAACATGGGAGTGTAAGTCGTTGGATTCACGATCATTTCACCGTTTTCATTTTTGTATGCTGAGGAAGCCGTTGCCACGCTTGTGAAAATATCGCCTGTTTTCCGAACGCTGATTTTTCCTTTCTGAGCGGTGTTTTCTTTGCGTACTTTAATAACCGTCAGGGCATTTTCTTCCTCTGCGTTATCAGCAGAAACTGTGAAAGACACTGGCGTGCTGTCCAGAACATAGCCCACAGGAGCCTGAACCTCAACAAGAGAATATTCACCGTAGGGAAGAACCTCGGGAGTGATCAGATAGCCCTCGCTGTTTGTGTAGAAAGTGTCGATTGTTGTTGGGGTAGGGTATGCAAAAGTCATTGAGATCTTCTGACCGTTTGAATCATAGATCTCAAAGCCTGCGCCCTCGTAAGGAATTGTTTTTCCCGTTTCGGAATCCACCTTTACAATCTTGATATAGCTTTCAAACTCTGCATTGTTGATAAGATAGCGGTAGGTCTGTCCGTTCTCGCTGATGTTCACATCAAAATCAGCAATAAACTCAGTACCCTCCCAGCCGACTGTCTGATGCACAGTGTAAACGCCGTATGGCATATCCTTTGTCTGTGCAAAGCCGTTTTCATCGCACACAAGGTAGTCCTTTTCGGAATCCTTTGCATTTGCATAAGAACCCGAAGATTTCAGATACACTTCAAATTCAGCTCCCACTTCTGGAGTTTCAATCTGAGTATAGCCGTCATCGCTGTGCTTGATTATTGCGATATTTCCCTTGATAACGTCCTCAGTCACTGTCATAGAAAGTGGGTTATGCTCAATGAAATAATTCTCAGCTTCTGCACCAACTGAGTAAACTGTTTCATCAAGCAGATAGCCTTCGCTTGGTGAAATTTCCTGAACAGTGTAGTTTCCGCAGACATACTCTTTTGTCTTGAAATATCCGCTTTCATCTGTTGTGTAGGTGTCAACAAGCGTTCCGTCACGGTAAATGCCATAAACTGCGCCTGAAAGAGTGCCGTCGCCCTGTGCAGAAGATGTTTCGGAATCCTGCTTTGTCACCTCAACCGTAAACTTTTTGAGGATATTTTTGAATTTCTTGGTTGTTGTTGCGTCCGCCGTCAGGGTTGCAGTCTGATCTGCAGGAACAACATATCTAATGGGAACATTTTTCTCGGAAATGGTGTACACGATCTTCTCATTATTGCTGTTGTAAACAGGAATATCGGAAAGGATTGCAATACCGTCCGAACCTGTTTTTATTGTGTAAGTCTTACCGTTGCCCGTAATAGTGAACTCTCTGTCGCCGTTCTGATTGTCCTCGGACTGCTTATTTATCTTTATCGAGCCCGTTTTAAGTTGATTGTTGAACTTCACATTCACAGTCAGATCAACATCTCCGCTTGTCAGCGTAACATTCTGAGCCTTAGGAACTTCGTATCTTGTATCTACATTGATCTCGGATACGGTGTAGGTGATCGCTTTGCCCGTAGATGTGTTGTATACCTTTAATCCGCTAAATTCGGCAACGCCGTTTGCATTGGTTTTCTTGGTGTAACTGCTGCCGTCGTTTCCTGTGACCTTGAACTCTCTGCCGCTTACGATCTCGTCATCGGCGGTCTTATTGACCTTAATTTTGCCTCTCGTAAAATCTTCGGTCACAAATATATTTTCGTCAGCCTTTAATGCGAACACTTCTTCAGAGATACTGTAACCTGTCGGTGCGGAGATCTCCTTAACGTAATACTGCTTTTCAGGTAACTGAATGGAACCTGTTCCGTCCTTGCCGATAGTGATCTCGCCGACCTTGTTTTTACAAGCCTTATCGGTATATACTCCGTATTTTGCAACCGTGCCGTCTACCTTGCTTGTGCCTGAAATCTTAACCGTTCTGTCTGAAGCAAGAACCTTAGTTATTTCAAATTTTACATCATTTTTTGTTATCCTGAACGCCGACATATTCATAGCGGTAGCAGTCTTACCGTCAGTTTTGTTGTTGATAACAACGCCCTCCGAACCGCTGGATTCTATTCTCCAATGCTTTCCGCCTGCACCTTTTCCATCGCCGACTGTCTTTGAGTTTATGAGTTTTTCCGAAACGCCGATAGACTTAAGGTAGCTTATTACATCATTTCTTGAATCAAATTCACCCATATATATCCAAACGTGATCCTCACCACCCGGATTCTGAGCGACCACCACAGAACCTGCTGTAATAACCGAACCATCAGCACACTCCCAATACGGGCGGTCCGTTGTCTTGATGTTTTTCTTTTCGACTTCGACCTTTGAAGTCTTTCCGTCGTAAGTTATGGTGCAGTTATCATTGACTGTAAGCCAATGATCTGTGTCAACAGGCACAGGGTTGTTCCAACTGAACCCCGATGTTTTGTATCCAAGCTGCGTAAGAGTATAGTACACAAGACCCGAACAGTCAATGCCGAGATTATTTATCGTTTCAACAGAAAGCGGAGTGTACTGACCCTGAACATACGCATGCCAGTAGCCCTTGTTTCCATAGGTATACGGCGTACCCAGCAAAGTCGCCGCCTTTGCGATCACCGTATCCGCTGACGGGAAGGTCGGGTTTTCCATAGGTGTGCTTGCGGCACTTGCTGTGATAGCTCCGCTCATAGATGAACCGAGCATAGAAAAAGCACAAAGCCCTGCCATAAGTCCTACACTAAGTTTCTTTAATATTCTGTTTTTTATCATTTATCATTCTCCTTTTGCATTTTACAATGTCTGTTCAAATTCTGTTTCTTCCGGTTCGATCACTTCAGGTTTTGTTTCTCTCACAGCAACCAGCCCGATTCCGGTCAGATCTACTATGATATGATCAAACTGCTGCTTGTACTTTTCTATCTGTTCATCGGTAAGTGAACAGGAATCCCACTCACCGTATTCGTTACGATAATTGCCAGAAATATAGAAAGTGCCGTGAACAAGAGTATTTCCAATTATCCTGTTAGGCTTAGAACCGTTCAGCAGAAACTCATCATTGCACCAGCAAAGTACGTCATTTGTCTGCTCAAAATATATAGGTTCAATGCTTCCTCCCACTACTTCCTGCATTGCCTGGATATCGTCCTCGATATCTTTCACATACGGTTCTTTCAGAGGTTCAAACACGAGTATCCTCATTCTTTTGCCTCACTTTCACAATACTCTTTCAGCGGACAATCGCCGCAGTCATCAAACATCGCACAGGTACGCTGTATTTCCTCTTCGGATATCCCACAGTCAAAATGCTGCTTTTTCTGTTCGTCTTGCCATACGATAAGTGAAACACCGCTGCTGTCACGTTCGACCTCTACCGTTACAGCATTTCCGTGCCTGTCATAAAGCCCTGAAAATTCTGTTTTGCCTTTTGATGTTAAAACCTGTGCCAATATTATCTTCTTCATAAAAACCTCCTAATCAAAAAGCGAAAGCTGTTTGATAGCTTTCGCACGTTCGCTTGTGTCATAATTTGATATGAGCAACTCTGCATACTGACAGCCGCCGTCATACCGCTGTGCCAAATTGTTCAGCCTGCTTATCTCTTCAATGTGAATGTTTGGTTTATGCCATATCTCACGGATCTCAGGACAATCATTATACGAAACCAAAAATCTGCCTTTGATATCAAGCAGAGCGTCACGCAGTCTGATATGATCTTTTGCAGTAAAACCTACGTCCTTGTAGTAATTCTCTGTAGCAAAATACGGCGGATCACAGTAGAAAAAGCTTACAGGTCTGTCATACTGTCTGATAAGCTTTTCAAAATCCTTGTTTTCGATAACGACCTTCTGCAAACGCCTTGCCGCAAGATCAATCATCGGAAAATCAGACCACATTGAATGTGGCTGACTGCCAAAACTTTCAAGACTGCTTGCATAGCTGTAACGTATAAGCTGATAAAACTTTGCCGCTCTGTCAACATCATAAAGTCGAGGCAGAATGCCACGCTTATGAAGTAGAGCTAAATACTCAAAATCCTCTCTTGAATCAAGCACATATCTCAGCTTGTATTTCAGCTTTGCAGGTTTATCACGAACGCAGCGGTAAAGATTCGCAAGGTTTGAATTGAAGTCATTGTACACCTCGAAATCCATACCGGGCGGCTTGTGAAACAGCACCCAGCCTGCACCGCCAAACACCTCGATATATCTTTCATAGTAAGGCGGAAATCTTGCAAGCACGGCGTCCCTGAGAGCCTTTTCCCCTCCTACCCATGACATAAAACTGTTCATTTTCTTCCTTTCTGCCGTTAAAACCAACAGCAGAAAAGTCGCTTTGCAAGCACCAGATTTTTATCTGCTGTTGGCAAAACGACCCTAGTTGTTATTTAATTTTGCTTACCTCACCCTTTGATTATTGGGTCTACATAGCTGAATATTATGCGTTTCTGCTCAAGATAGCCGTCGACCTTGTTAACCTCAGTACATAATTCTTTATACTGCCTTTCCGAAAGTACGGGCTTTGTGGCTCTCAGCATTGCAGGGATACTTCCCATGCAGAACTTGAAGTCAACTTTCGCTTTTACTTTGTTTGTGTGCATTACTTCATCTCCATTTCCATATCCGCGGTTTGTGACTGCTCAGGATCATATTCCCAAAACTCATACAGCGACATTATCTCTCCCTTAAAATCCGGAGAGGTTTCTTCTGTAAATGAGATATTTCCCTGCTCGCCCAGGTCTATCGGCTCTCTTGTGACCACCGAGCCTGCGTGATTAACCTCAGTTCGCTTTTCTATCGAAACAAATTCTCCCTCATCGCCATGCCTGATATGGTAACAATACATACCCTTCGGAATGTCTGCGTCTGTTATCCTGTTATTGGTGAAAAGTGCAGGCTGACCGAACAGTTCTATCAGCTCATACTCGTCATCATATTCGATATTGATATATTCGGTTTCGCTTGCGTTCAGATACAATCCGCAATCTTCTTCAAGCTGAATATCCAACACAGATGCCGCAAATTCAAGCCTGTTCATTTCGCTTTCGGGATAATATTCTTCGATACGCTCGCCGTCATAATATACGTGTCTGCCGCAGTTCATGCCGATATCCTCATCAGCCCATTCATGCTCAAGCTTCACACTTGGGAACATCTCCGAAAGTTTTGCAATCACAGGGTGAGGTGCAGACCATGCAGTCAAAAATTTCAGCTCTTTTTCCTTGCTGTAATCGGTATTTGGGTCAAATCCGTAAGCATTCCATTTCGTACCCCAGTTGGCGACCGACCAGTCATACCAATTGTTATTGCCGTACAGTTCCCGTTCTCGAACGCCCAAATTGCCTTTGAAAATATTTTTCGGCATAGGAATGATCTTTTCAAAATCTATCGTTCCCATACCAAACTCATCATTTTTGATCTTATTCAGAACACGCTTGACCGCCTCGGGATCGCCTGTTATTTTGATTCGGGTTGTGATATGATTAGGCATTTTCTATTTCCTTTCCGCAGTTTTTAAGCCTGCAGGTTTCTCTTTTGAGATAGTACACCGCCATTCCAAGTGAGCCTATGGCAGCACCTAAAATACCGCCTATCATCATTCCAATGAACAAATACGTCATTTACATCATCTCCATTTCAAAATCTTCGGTTTCTTCCTCATCAACCGAAGTAATTTCCACGTACTCGTCAATAATACTCAGCGCCTCATCATAGCTTCCCGAAGAGGTGATTCGGTTGCACATTTCCTTGGATTCATTCGACATACCATTTCTTTTCAGTGTTCTTGAAGCAATGCCCATAAGATTAAAGATATTTCCGTTCTGACCTATGAGCGGACATTTTGGCTTTTCGTACATTACGCAAGCTCCTTTCCGTAATACTTTTTTCAGCAATGATATAACGAAGAGCTGCCCCTTTCCGGTCACAAACGTCTGCTGATAGGTCTTTTTCATGCCGTCAACCTCAAACACTGATTCCTTAACTGCAAAATATCCTCGGTCGATATATCTTTGATATGGCAGATTGTTCGCCATGAGCACGCCTTTTCCTTTGAGCCAGCCGTAGAGCTTGTTTCTGCCGACAGGGATATTTTCGGCTCTTGCAAGCTTTGCCATAGAGTTCATGTTGATAAGATTATCGGTGTTTGACACCTGATTTGCAAACTCCACCAAAGGCTGATCGTGACGTATCCGCTCGTTCAGCCTTCTTATCGCTGTCATCTGCAAACGGAAAAGATTTTGATATGGTTCTTCAAGAAAGGGGAGGTAGTTTTCTATGAACATTTCCTCGTTGGCGACGTAGCCGCCTGTGCGCCTTATCGTTGGGATAACCTCGGAGGTCAGCCATTTACGAAACGGTTTTGCTTTCGGCTTGTCAGACCTCACAAGAATTGAATATAAACCAGATTCGTTTACAACGTATGCTTTCTGCTTTCTTCCGAGCGAATCGGTGAGTCCGATTGAATCGTACTCATCCTTATCAAGCCTTTTAACTACCTCTCCGGCACTGTTTGCTTTCATTTCAAGCACTTGGCAGATATCTTTTAATATCCACCACGGCTCGCCGTCCTTGATAACCGTTCTCACTTTTCCAAA
>ULWD01020366.1_pt1 | contig 11686 bp, 12 predicted proteins | sample 1960011 | NCBI WGS metagenome assembly ULWD01 (sample SAMEA4835803, study PRJEB28245) | human gut metagenome | biome: gut microbiome; material: fecal sample | place: Denmark | collected 2008 | reverse complement strand
TTATTTTCAAAAATTTGTACATTTTTATATTGACATTAACACTCTATTTGTTTATCTCTTTCGGTAGCTATTTTTATTGCCTCGTCTTTAGAGATTTTTTGTTCATTATTCTCATATGGTATATTTTCAAAACTTAAAGAGTATAATCCATTTATTGTTGGAATCCAACCTATACTTATTTTTTCTGATGAATTAATTAATTCCCCGTATTTCTTGTAAAAATCAGCATACCAAATATATGAACCTTTATCAGTTTCCATATTTCTTGTTAATTTAACAAGTTCATATTTTCCAGTATAATCCTCAGGTTTATATTTTTCTAATAATTCCTTTGCAACTTTTATAGCTTCTTCTCTTGTTATTCCATAATTATAAGGTATTTTATATTCCCATGTCGGAATATTTACATATTCTATTTTTCCACTTTTTGCATTAATTCCCATACTTACTTTTTTAGAATTAAGTAACCAACTATTATCACCTTCAACAAAATCTTTATATAAATTTAAGTTTTTTATCGTTTCTTCATCAAATCCAATTTTCTTTAAATAATCGTTTCCAATTTCTTCTGCCTTTTCTTTTGTTATGCATTCTTTTTTTTCTTCATCTGTCACATTATTAGTAATTTTATAACTTTCTGGTTGTTTCCATATTTTCTCGTATATGCCTGTTCCAGTTGCATATGCTAAACTTGTTCCTATTCCTAATGTTATAGTAACTATCGCAACTGATCTCGAAAAATTATGATTTTTTTTCACAGTATTTTCCTCCTTTACTAGTTCGGATATAGCTATTTTCATTTGTGATTTTTTTATAATATTTTCTATGATTTTATTCTTTTCCATAACCATACCCTCTTTTTTCTAATTCTTTCTTTAACTTTCTTCGAATCCTTGATAATCTTGATTTTACCTTTACAGTTGAAATTCCAAGAGTTGTTGATATTTCATTTATTCCTTTAGATTTGTAATAATAATATAGAAAAATATTCTTGTCTTCTTCTTTCATTTTCATTAATTGATTTGTTAAAATGCTTATTTTTTCATTATCTTCAATTTGAATATGTGTGACATCGAATTTATCATACAAATAATTTTGAAATTCATCGATATCTTCAATATTGTTCTGTATATTACGATATTTTTTTAGTATAAGATTTTTGCATATTCCACATATGTATGGAGTAATTTCTTTGTTAATGTCTAATTTTTCCTTGTTTTTCCATATAGTAAGAAATACATCTGATGAAATTTCTTCTATGTCCTCATTATTAAATGAATATCCACTATTTTTTATAATAGTATATACATAACCAGCATAATCATTTATTATCTTTTCTATATCAAGGTTATTTTCAAAGATATACTCCTTTATTTTTTTATTATTCATATTGCTTTAAAGCTCCTTTTTAGATATCTATTTATAGATTACCATTTATTTTTTAAAGGTAACATTTTATTTTAAATTTTTCCTAAAAAAGACCAAACCTTTTTATAGTTTGGTCTTGTAAATATAGATTATCTAATAATTTACTGTAATATTTCTATTTTTTTCTTTTCTATATGTTCTTTTATAGCATCTGCAATAACCATATGTCCTTTATCGTTTGGATGGATTCCGTCATCACACAATAAATCAGAATAATTTTTTATTTCTAAGAACTTAGAAGTTATATCTATTATTGGAACATCATTATTAATGGCTAGTTTGAATACTTCTATATTATATCTTTCGTGCCAATTAGTTAAAAATTGTTTATTTCCTTCCATCCATTTTAATATATTATCAGCATTTAACTTTTTACTTATATAGTTAAAATATTTATATGAATCTATAGGTGGTAGTGATAATAATACCGGGATTTTTCCAATACTTTTAAGTTCAGATATTAAGTCCGAATATATTTCTATAAATTCAGCAATTGTGCTTTTAGGATGATATTCTTTATCAGGGTCTTCCGATATTTCTTTCCAATTATAATCACAGTCATTACCTCCAAACTCCATTACAACATATATACTTTTAGTTTCTTTTATCAAATCAATATTTTTATAAATTATTTGTTTTCCAACGTTTATTGTGCTTCCGAATTTAGCTTTATTTTCTACTGAGATTCCTAATACTTCTTCACATATATTTGAAAATCTATTTTTTGATACTTTATATACATTATTTTCATATATAACACCTTTTAAAACAGAATCACCAAAAACACTAATATCTGACATAGTAACCTCCTCTATTAATTTTAATTATATATAAATTTCCTAATAATATCATTGTCAATTTTGATTGTCAATATTTTCTTATTTCTTTTGCCAATTTTAATATGCAAAAAGAAAGCTAAAATTGAAAGGTTCATTTCATACACTAGCTTTCTTTTTTATTTAAGTTATTATAAGATTATAGGTTCTATTTGCTCTCCATCTAATGCATACTCAATTGTTTTTATAATATATTCAGAGTCAAATACAATAGAACGTGGTTTTGTTATAGGATTATCCTGTCTAAATGGAACAAAATAATAGTTTTTCCTGTTTAATAGATTACCAATATTTATCGCTGCTGCCCCAAGACCATTATTAGTTGATGGTGCTATTACAACAGGTAAATTATTTCTTAAGTGTGATTTTACTGCCATTAATGCAGATGTATCTATAATATCACTTGCAAGTTTTGCCATAGTATTACCACTTGCAGGTGCAACAATCATTATATCAGTTAAATGTTTTGGCCCTATTGGTTCTGCTTCTTGAATTGTGTGAATAATTTCATTTCCTGTTATTTCCTCGATTTCTTTTATAAAATCTTCGGCTTTCCCAAACTTTGTATCGAGATTATAACTATTAAATGACATTATAGGGATTATTTCTGCTTTTAATTTTTTTAATTCCTTAATTTTAGGAATTACTTTACTAAATGTACAGAAAGAGCCTGTAAGTACAAATCCTATTTTTTTTCCCTTAACTTCCAAAATTTATCTTTTCCTCCTTTCATATTACATTAATATATAATATGTTTATTTTATGTAAAGTTTGAACAAGAAGATAAAATAAATTTTTATTTAAAATAAATATTTAAGTATTAGAAAACGGTGATATTCTTCTTAGAATATCACCGTCTGCTTTAGTAAATAACTTCAGCATTTTAGATATTAGTTACATATTATTACGAATGAATATGTCTATATCATCAAATAATAAATTTCCTAATATCTTGTCTTCCTTGTTACGAATTACAACCACAGTTCCATCGGTTCTTATTAATACTTCAGGTGAAATAATGTTTAACTTACAAACAGTATTAATCTTTACTTTCAGATTTGGATAGTTTGTTTTAAAATATGTAACAATTTCTTTAATGTTATCATATTGTCCATATCCTCTTCCCATAAGTTCATTGTTTTTATTGTCACATGAATCTAAACATAATGTTACAATATCAAGAACACGTGCAATGCTATCAATCTTTTCTTTAGTTAAAGCTCTACCATTGATTATTAAATGATTCTTAATACCATTTGATTTTGCTTTTTTTAACAAAGATTCAAGATCTTCGTATAACAAAGCTTCTCCAACATTCCAAGTAATCATATGAACTCCACATTTGATAAGCTTATTAAGTATTTCATTATTAAGCTTATATGGGAGACCATATGGTAAATCACAGACGTTGTTCATCAAAAAGCAAAAAGAACATGTTATGATAATTTTATTATAGCATGCACTGTTTTTTCGTCATTACTTTTTATTTCCACAATACTACAATTATTATTTTCAGAATAAAAACATTTTACAGTATCGCCTAAAATTATTTGGTGTTTATACATAATTCTTACATTTGAGAATATTTTGTTGTTAAATATGTCTTCTGGCAAAGCTTCATAACATAGAGTTAAATAATATAAATTATGCATATGTTTGTTTACATCGATATCTCTTCTTTTAACATTATAAATAAATGTTTCTTCTGAAATTATATTAGAATCTATTTGAATTTTTTCTATTTCTTCACATCCAAATATTGCTTCACTTTCAGGTTTATATAAGGATAATATTTCATTATCCAATTTTGTTATTTTATTATCTTTTATATCATATAGTATCCATTTTGAGGTTGCAAGAGCGATTCTTCTATTGTTATGATCTAATACTTCAAAATCACGATAAGTAAAATATCTTGGTTTTTCAAAAGTTCTTGCCCATGTTTTTATTTTTAATTCATCACCATATGTAGGTCTGTCTATAATTTCTAATTTCCAATCCATTAAAATCCAAACTTTGTGATTTTTTTCAATATTATTTACTCCAAAGCCAACTATATCAGAATGCTTGCACGCCAAGTCTTCCAAAAGTCCAAGCATTCCAATATTAGTTATCTTATTATTTCTTCCAATTTCTCTAATACCTACTTTATAACTTCCTTCAAATTTCATTTTATGTTTCTTCTTTCTTTTTGTTAATATTATATATAAGTTATATAATTCAAATTAATATCCAGGTTTTTCTAAAAGTTTAAACATATTTTTTTTATATTCTTCAACTCCTGGTTGATTAAATGGATTAACTCCTAAAACATTTCCTGACATTGCACATGCAAGTTCAAAGAAATATATAAGTGCACCTATATTTTCTTCATCCAGTTTCTCTACTGATATTGCAATATTAGGAACCCCACCTGTTACATGAGCTTGTATTGTTCCTTCCATAGCTTTTTTGTTTACGTAATCTAAATCTTTACCTGCTAAATAATTTAAACCATCTAAATTATCATCATCTGAATTTATAGTTATATTTGAATTAGTATTTTCATAGTAAATTACTGTCTCAAATAAATTTCTTAATCCTTCTTGAATATATTGTCCCATCGAATGTAAATCTGTTGTTAAATCAACACCTGCAGGGAAAATTCCTTTATTTTCTTTTCCTTCACTTTCACCAAATAATTGCTTTAACCATTCTGTAAAATAATGCATTTTAGGTTCATAATTTGCAAAAATTTCTATTGATTTTCCTTGCTTATATAATAAATTTCTTATAACAGCATATTGATAGCAATCATTGTATTTTATGTTGGAATCATTATATTTATCTTGGGCGAATCGTGCTCCTTCTAATAATTTATCAATATCGATTCCAGCAACTGCTATTGGTAATAAACCTACTGGTGTTAAAACTGAATATCTTCCCCCTACATTATCAGGAATTACAAATTTTTCATATCCTTCATCATCAGATAACGTTTTTAAAGCTCCTCTTTTTTTATCAGTTGTAACATAGATTCTACTTCTTGCTTCATCTATTCCATATTTGTTTTCCAATATCTCTCTAAATATTCTAAATGCTATAGCTGGTTCTGTAGTTGTTCCTGATTTTGATATAACATTTATAGAAAAATCCTTTCCATCTAATATTTCAATTAAATCATTGATATAATTTGGGCTTAGATTATTACCAACATATAAAATTTTTGGACTTTTTTCTTGCATTAATAAAAAATTGCTACTTAATGCCTCAATAACTGCTCGCGCACCTAAATAAGATCCACCAATTCCTATTACCAATAAAATATCTGAACTTTCCTTTATCCTTATAGCTGCCTTCTTTATTCTTTCAACTTCATCTTTATCATAATTTGTTGGTAAATCAAGCCAACCCACAAAATCTTCTATATCAGTAGATCTTCTATGTAGATCTTTATGAATGTTTTCTACTTGTTGTTTATATTCCATTATTTCTTTTTTATCAATTCCACTTGTTTCATAGTTAATCTTAATATTGAACATAATTAAAAACCTTCTTTCTTTAAAAATTTATTTTATTTTATACTAAAGAAAAAAAAATAGCAAGATATTCTTGCTATTTTATAAAGTTTTTAATTTTTATTTAGTAGCTTTAGTTTCTTCTTCAACTTCTTCTACTACAACAGGGTAAACACTAACTTGTTTTTTGTCTTTACCTTTTCTTTCAAATTTTACAATTCCGTCTACTAATGCATATAGTGTATCATCACTACCAATTCCAACATTAGTTCCAGGATGTACATTTGTTCCTCTTTGTCTTATTAAAATATTTCCAGCTAGAACAAATTGACCATCAGCTCTTTTGACACCAAGACGTTTTGATTCACTATCTCTACCATTCTTGATACTACCTTGTCCTTTCTTATGAGCCATGTTTTCTCACTCCTTCCGGTTCTAAGATTTTTATATACCGTTTAAATTGATTTCTTTAAGGTATTATTCTGCTTTTTTAGCTTCAGCTTTTTTTGCAGATGTTTTGATTGATGTTATTTCAACTTTAGTGTATGGTTGTCTATGTCCTTGTTTTGTTCTCTCATTTTTCTTAGCTTTCATTTTAAATACTATGATTTTTTTAGCTTTACCATGAGAAACTACTTTTCCTTCAACTTTTACACCTTTAACATAAGGATTTCCAACTTGTACTTTTCCGTCATCAGATACTAAAACAACATTATCAAATACTACTTTTTTTCCTTCTTCAGCATCTAATTTTTCAAAGAAAACTACGTCTCCTTCTGCTACTTTGTATTGTTTTCCACAGCTTTCAATTATTGCGTACATTAAAAATGCACCTCCCTTATTTGTATACTCGCTAATCCTTAAATAAAGGTAGCTTATTATCTCAAAACATTTTGTTACCTTGACTAAGCGGATTACAGTTAATTATTTTACCATATATTTCTATGATTGTCAAATCAATTTACTATTTATTTAAATAAATTTTGTAAATTCCATAACATTCATCTGATATTATACTTTGTGTTTTACTTTTATACACTTCAGATAAAATATTTTTTTTCTTGTACTCTTCTAATTCTTCTTTGACATTTTTTGTTTCAGCAGTGGTTTCATTAATATCACAAATGATTAGATATATATTGTCATTTATGCTGAAATTTTTCTTGACCTTTTTTAGGATTTCTTCAACATTTAAATATGTATTTGATACTTTATTCCATGTTACATATGTAAAAAATTCTTCAGATGATGGATTCCAATATTTTTTGTTTTCTGTGTATGGTATCAATGCAGATGCAAAAGGAGCATCAGAGCATATAAATATTGCATCGTTTTCTAATTTTTTTTCTATAATAGTACTTGCTTCTTCAGCACATGAATATTTCTTTGAAATTTCAGATTTTATACTGTTCACAGCTTCCATCGAGTTTAAAATTAATAGTACAATAAAGCCTATCTCTATAATTTTTTTGATTTCATCTTTAAATTTTTCATTTTTAGTATTTTTTAAAGAATTCTTATTATAATAATATAACCACTCTATAAATAATATTATTAATAGTATGGTATTGCTTTTTTGTTGTGATAAACCAAATATAAATATATAAATATATAACTGCCATAAAATGCTTACTGATGCTATTATAAATCCTTTAGGATAATTTTTAATTCTATGAATAGTATATATCAACAACCATATTATTATATAAACCTTAAATCCAAAATTGTATGAAACTATACCGAAAAGACTTGCTAATATTTTATTTAAAGTTAATTTTAATTTATTTAAATTAAAATTACTGAAAGATAATAAACTTAATTCCGTATTTTTATCGGTTCCACCTTTTAACATTAAAAATAAAATTAATATTCCAATTCCTGCAATTAAGATAGAAATAATTAAATATCTTTTTTCAGATTTCGATTTCTTTGTATAAAAAATCTGTTCTAGAAAATAGAATAAATACAACATTCCTGCTAAGCCAAGCATAATAATATGTGTATATGCTAATAATAATATAGATAAAGTATATTGAATTTTCTTTTCATTTCTATTTGGATAATATATTGCTGTTAAGGAAAGTCCAAGAGGAATTAGACAATAACTTCTAGATATTACTGGGTACAAATATAAATATGGTAATGACAAGATTATTAAAATTTTAAATTCTTTTTTAAATGGTGATTTTTTTAATATCAACCAAACATTAATAACCATAATTGCCCACGAAATAATACTTTCAGTTATGTATGGAAATCCAAGTTTGGCAAAAGGAGCTAATATAAAATGCCATAATGGTGGATGACCTTCATAAGACATTTGCTTTATTATATCCACCAAATTTAAATCTCTTGCTATAAGCCAAGCTTGTGCTTCATCTCTCCATTTTTCATGAAAAAAAATTGCTATTATAAATGTAATTATTGCATAAACAAGTGTAAAAATTAATTCGAATTTGTTTCTTTTAATTTTGTTTTTTATATTTTCAATGTTCAATTGCTCTCCTCCTTTATCTCATGATATTCCTTTTCAGTATTTACATTCCAAATATTATCTTTTGAAATAATATTATTTTCTATATTTTTTACTGTTTCCATTGCTGTAATCATAGAATGATCCATATTATTATATCTGTGTTGTCCATTTCTTCCTATACAGTATAAATTATTATATTTATTCAAAAACTCTATTAGTTTGTCAATTTCAGAATAAGTATCAAAATAAGCAGGATATGCTTTTTTTACTCTTTCAACATGTGTATCTAATACCTCATTTTTCTCTACGATGCCCATTTTTTCTAATTCACCAACTGCCATCTGTGAAAATTCATTATCTTCCATATTCCAAAATTGATCGTTTTCGGAAACAAAATATTCAAGCCCAATCCAAACTGTATTTTCGGGATTTGTCACTAAATATGGAGACCAGTTATTGAAAATTTGAATTCTTCCCATTTTTATATCAGGCTCTTGTACATAAATCCAACAATCTGGAACTATATTTCCTAATGTTTTGATGTTTGTTTCATTTTTTATTTTTAACTTATTTACTAAGACCCCCACTGTCATGAAATCTCTATATGGTAACCCTTTTGCAATTTCTGTTATTCTTTTAGGAATTTTTTCTCCTTTGAAACCTAATATCAAATCTTTAAGTGGCATAGATGAAATAAATATATCTCCATCAAATTCTTCTCTTCCATTTGTAGTGTTACATAACACTGATATTATCTTAGATTTTTCTACTTTTATATTTTCAACCTTGCAACCTTTTAATATTTTTCCGCCCAAATCTTCTATTTTAATAGCTAATGTTTCCCAAAGTTGCCCAGGACCATATTTAGGATACCAAAACTCTTCTATAAGTGATGTTTCAACATTGCTGTTTTTCGTTCTAAACTTCTTTGAAAACATATCTTTAAAAACAGCTTTTATTGACAATCCTTTTACTCTTTGTGCTCCCCAATCAGCAGATATTTGACTTGGCTTTCTTCCCCAAAGCTTTTCAGTATATTTTTCAAAAAACATACTATATAAGACTTTTCCAAATCTATTAATATAAAAATTTTCTAACGAATCTTCCTTTTTCTTTATAAAAATAGATTTTATATAACTCATTCCAACTTTAAATGTTCGTTTTAATCCCATATTTTTAAATGTTTCTTTTTTCATACTTATTGGATATTCAAAGAATTTTTTTAAGTAATATATTCTAGATATTCTATTCCTCAAAAGCATAACTATATCATTCTTTTCAGGATCGGGGCCATCTTTTGAAAGCTCTTTTTTTCTACCTAATTTTTTATCATCAAAAGAGTCTTTACCTTGTATTGGCATAATATCTTTCCAGAATTTTATTACATCTTCATTTTTTGAAAAAAATCTATGACCACCTATGTCCATCCTATTTCCTTTATAATTTATTGTTTTCGAAATCCCTCCAATATCTTGGCTTTCTTCTAATATTATCACTTCGTATTCTTTTTTGTTTTTATTTAATAATTCATATGCAGCTGTCAATCCTGCAGGACCTGCTCCAATTATAATAACTTTCTGCATTTTGTGTTCCTTTCAAGAGATTTTATATTTTATCAATATATATATATATATATCACAAAAATGAAAAAAAGTCTGTAACAATAATATGTCATTATTGTTACAGACCTTTTTATTAATTATTTATTTTGCATAATCAACTACTCTTTTTTCTCTTATAATGTTAACTTTTATTTGACCTGGATAATCCATTTCATCTTCAATTCTTTTTGAAATTTCTCTTGCTAAAACTGTCATTTGTTCATCAGATATTTTATCTGGTTTTACTATAATTCTTACTTCACGACCTGCTTGAATAGCAAATGATTTCTCAACACCATCAAAAGAATCTGCAATAGATTCAAGTGTTTCAAGTCTTTTTATGTATGCTTCTAAAGTCTCTCTTCTAGCTCCTGGTCTTGACGCTGATATTGCATCTGCTGCTTGAACTAAAACTGCTTCCATGGTTTGAGGTTCAACATCTCCGTGATGTGCTTCAACTGCATTAATTACGAGTGGATTTTCTTTATATTTTTTTAATATATCAACTCCTATTTGAACATGAGTTCCTTCCATATCATGATCCAAAGCCTTTCCTATATCATGTAGTAACCCTGCTCTTCTTGCTCTTTTAGCATCTAATCCAAGTTCTTCAGCCATAATTCTTGCTAAATTAGAAACTTCTATAGAATGACTTAAAACATTTTGTCCATAACTTGTTCTATATTTTAATTTACCAAGTAATTTTATTATATCAGGATGTAAATTATTTACTCCTGTTTCAAGTGCTGCCCTTTCACCTTCATCCTTTATAATTTGAGCTAACTCTTCTTTAGCTTTTTCAAACATTTCTTCAATTTTTGCTGGATGAATTCTACCATCATCAATTAACTTTTCTAATGTTAATCTAGCTACTTCTCTTCTTAATGGATCAAATCCTGAAAGTATAACGGCTTCTGGTGTATCATCAATGATCAAATCAATTCCTGTAAGAGTTTCTAATGCTTTTATATTTCTACCCTCTCTACCTATAATCCTTCCTTTCATGTCATCACTTGGAAGATTTACTATAGAAACTGTAGTTTCAGAAGTATGATCTGCTGCACATTTTTGTACTGCATAACTTATTAACTCCTTAGCATTTTTATTAGCTTCTTCCTTCGCTTTTTGATTTAAATCTTTAATTAACTTAGCTTTTTCAGAAGTTATTTCACTTTCCATTTGGGTTAATAAAAATTCTTTAGCTTCCTCTGTAGATAATCCTGCTATTTTTTGAAGTTCTTCAAGTTCCCTCACTTTAAGTTCTTCAACTTCATTTTTTTGAATCTCTATAGATCTTTCTTCTTGTTCTAAAGATTTTTCTTTCTTTTCTAAATTTTCTGAACGCCTGTCCAAATTTTCTTCTTTTTGAATCATTCTTGACTCTTGCTTTTGTACTTCGCTTCTTCTTTCTTTAATCTCTTGATCTAGCTCTTTTCTGCTATTCATAATCTCTTCTTTTGCCTTGAAGATTTCTTCTTTTTTCATATTTTCTGCTTCTACTTTTGCTAAATCTACTAATCTTTTAGCTTCTTGTTCTGCACTTTGGATTTTTGATTCAGCAATTTTCTTTCTTACAATTGTTCCAATTACAAATCCTAAAATTAATGAGATTAAGAAAGTCACGAATATGATTAAAAAATTCATAATCATACACCTCTTTCTTATTAAATTTTCAATGTGCGAATAAATATATATATTAAAACCTTTTTTATTTTATTAGATATATTTTTCTACCCATTATAGTATACATTTATTCTTTAAAACTGTCAAGCAAATAATGTATAAAATTTGGATTTTGTTATAAGAGCAAAATTTTCGTTGCCAATGCAACAACTTTTTTCTAAAAAG
>ULWD01038063.1_pt1 | contig 11702 bp, 14 predicted proteins | sample 1960011 | NCBI WGS metagenome assembly ULWD01 (sample SAMEA4835803, study PRJEB28245) | human gut metagenome | biome: gut microbiome; material: fecal sample | place: Denmark | collected 2008 | reverse complement strand
ATAAGGATTGATAAAAGCATACCTAATAAGGTAATAGAGAATGCCAAGTATCATATAGGACTTGTTGAGGATAGCTATGAAGATGGTGCCTGTGGCAACTTCTACATACTGACAGACGATAATGGCATAGATAGTGTGGCATATAAAGATTGTCTTAGTCATTGCAATCTGGATGAAGATGAGTATGAGTTTGATGACCTGATATGTATAGATAATAGTTCTGAGTGGCATGTAAGGGCATATATAGGAACAGAAGCATACTGGGTATTTTTCTATCGTGATTGCAGGAAGGAGCAGTAAATGGAGACTAAGAGAGAGCAGATAACAACAGAGGTTGTATTCAATGGAGATAGGACATATGAGGTAAAAAGAAGAATAGAAGGATGTAAGGGAGATAAGGCAATACTGATAGGACTTTACCCTACTATTGATGGTGATAACATTACCAAAATAGACAGTACACAGTTACATCTGATTAATCATATGAAAGAAATGGGGATGAGTGAGGTAAGGATAATGAATCTGTATTCAGAGGTATTTGAAAGAAAGCCAGCAGTATCACAGCTTACATATGATACAGAGAATTTTGAGTACATTTCAAAAGCTGTCAATGAAGCAGATACGGGTTCCTGCAAGCTGATAATAGCATATGGAAGTTCACTTGGCGGTAATAAGATGACTAATACAATAAAGCATAATCTTCTCACAGTAATAAGTAAAAGCAGGATAAAGAACAATGTATATCAGATAGGTTCAGAATATAACGATACTATGAGCTCCGACCCTACACACGTTTTGTACTTAGGACTAAGGCATGGAGATGAAAGATGGAATCTAATGCCTCTTGATGTAAATGCAGAGAAAGAGAAAATAGCTTTGAGGCTTACAGATAATAGTGAGGAGAAAATGGAGCCTAAAAGGAGAGGCAGAAAAAGACAGGATGAAGTGTAAAAAGATGAGAGGAGGAATGATTGAATGCAGTGGTTTGGATTGGGACTTTGTGTAGGCATAGCAGTAATAGCGGCTACAGAAATGATAGCGGCATAAAGTTTCATCATATTTTCCGAAAATTTGCGAAAGTGCATTGAAGCTACACAAATAGCAGTACTTGCAAGGATTTCGCAAACTTACGCAAAAATGACGAAAAAAATATCTGATGAAATTTTGGAAAGAAGATATACAGAAAAATGGATGCTCTGAGTATTTCTAGGACATATGGGTAGTGTCAAATGACATATGAAAGAAGATACTTTTGTACATTGAAGGGAGGTGAATCATATATGATATTTTCATTAATAGCAGCAGGAACAGTTACAGCAGCACAGTTGTTTGCACAGGGTGTTACAACTAGCGTAGTTGCCTATTCAATAGCAAAGACTGGTAAGAAAGTAAGAGTAAGATTGTAATATGTAATCAAAAAAAAAATAAGGCAGATAGGAGCAATATCCTGTCTGTCTTTTTTTGTAGCAAAGGAGATGTAATAATGGCACATATAGTTGTAATAGATGAGGGAACTAAACACCAGCGATATAAAGTAATGTACGAAGTAAGAGCTATTAGTGGTGCAAGAAAGAGAAAGAGCAAAACATTTCCTGAAAATGCAAATATGAAGGAAATCAAGGCATTTGTCAGAACTGTGGAGAAGCAGTATGAGGATGATGATGTAGGTTTGAACTATGATAGGATATCATTCAGACAGTTCTTTAAAATATATGAGGATTCATATATGAAACACCTTAGTCCAACTACAAGCAGTAACTATATGCAGATGGCTTACAACAAGAAAAATGGTTTTCTTGAATTTCTAGGGGATATCCAGTTGTCAAAACTGAATGCAATACATTTACAAAGATATGTGGACTTTCTTGTTGATAGTGGACTGTCGGCTAAGACTGTAAAAAATAGAATAATGTGTATACACGGAGTAATAGACAAGGCTATGCAATTACACTATATAAACAAGTCATATAATTTCGTAGGTGATGTGATTGCACCCAAGATTGTAAAGAAGCAGATTCAGTCATATAACGAAGATGAGGTGAAGAAGCTTTTGGAACTGGTAGACAAGGATGCATGTGACAATGTGAAATTGTTGATATATCTTGCTGTAACAACTGGAATGAGACGCTCAGAGATGAATGCATTGACATTTGATGATGTGAACTTGAATGAAAAAACTATCAATGTCAATAAGGCAAGAGTATACCAGCATAGAGGAAAATGCGTGGTAAAAGAGACTAAGACTGCTAGTAGTGTAAGGGTAATTCCTATAACTAATACCCTTTGTACATTAATAAAGAAAGCAAGAAACGATTACTACAAGAAGATGTTTGTAAAAGGAGAAGATTTTGTGGATTCAAAGGCTCTATTTACGGATGATTGTGGAAATCCATTGAGAAGCGAAACCCTGTCAAACGAATACAAGGATTTCATGGATTCACATTCGGATGAAATTAGATATTTGAACTTGCATGCATTAAGACACACATTTGCTTCATTGGCACTCAAAAATAATGCAGATATCAAGTCTGTACAGAATATTTTGGGGCATGCAGATGCTTCCACGACACTAAATACATATGCCTGTGCATATGAGGATAAGAAGCGGTCTGTAATAGAAGATATGGAAGCAAAGTGGATTAAGACAAGTTAGGAGGTGCGGAATGTTGAATAATTACAGAATTGTAAAGAATCACATAAATCTTAGAATACCATTTGATTACAGATATTTGATATTGGAAAAACTGAAATTGTAATGTAGAGATAAAGAAATGATGTATGGAAAGGAAATGCTATATGCAAAGAGAATATGATGTAGAAGTAAAAGAGCAACTATCAAGAATAGAACATATAAAAGCAGAGTCTATTGATGAGGCTGTGGATATAGTAAAGAAAATGTACTATTCAGAGAAGATAGTTCTTGATTCTGATGATATGAAAGAGGTCACATTTGCTACCATATGAGAAGTGCTGACAATAAAAATAATATAATACAAGAAGTGAGTGATAATATGTTTGATAAGGAAAGATATGAAACAAAAGGTATCAATGAGAAAATGCCTTTAGAGTACAGGATTCTGATGTGGGAAATGATTAGAGAAGCAGGAAAGACACATAAGTTGGACTATTTGCAGATATTCAGATTCAGTAAAAGAAAGGACAAAGATAATATATGGAAACAGGTCATCATCCACGAACAAGAAGTTCCTAAATATAAGGTGGAATATGAGTTTGTTTCTGTTGATAGCAACTATGTAGAAGGAACAGTATATGTAATAGACGATGGAGCATATGCGACAATGCTTTGGGCAGAAGAATACTAGAGAAAATAGTATTGTAAGGCAGATGGGAGAATATTAAATATTACTTGTTAAATAATATTTGATATAAAGAGCAAGTACTGGATGTTTATGTTGCATTAGTGCTTGCTCTTTTTTGAAATTAGCAATTATTTAATTTTGGATATCTTTTATGGTGTGAGAGGCATATTCATCAACAATTATATCGCAAATATCAGAACTTGTAATGTAGTTGTCCATATCAGGTAATGCTCTCTTATGATATAGTGCTTTTGCAAATAAAGGGATATCTCCATCATAAATGTATGGTGTGTTAGGTGTGTCTCTTGCTACAAACCATAAATTTAGAGTTAAAAAATATTTGTTGAGGTAATTGATAGCAGTTGTATATTCTTTGTTGGAAGAATAGTTCTCTCGATTCGTCCATTCTTTATAGGATAATATATAATAAAAAAATGCTCTTAATTCCTTATCTGAATACATAGTATGTCCATTTTTTTTCACATCTGCCTGTTCGTGATAATTAATAATATAATTTAGCATATTTTTTGTCTGCTGTCTGGATAAATCACAAATAGTAAAATCTTCATCGAAAGAAAAATGACAAAATATTTTAGATAATATTATAACAGGAGAACTATCTTTAAATTCTTTCAGTTCATCTACATTAATATCCAAGAAATCTAACGCTCTTTGAAAAATTCTCACTGCAGTTTTGTTGTAATCTGAGTTACCATAGTTACAATCATCTAAATAATCCTCAATTTTCTCTAAATAAGTTTTGAATATAGATTCTTTTTCCTTCATGATATGCCCCACTTTTAATATGATGTAATAATTATATCATTTGAATTTTATTCTGGACAGGTTTTTAAAAAAGCCTGTCAGCACGTTTTAATAATATGCAATATAATTTCAACATCAGAAAAGCTTATATGAAATATTAAATATATGAGCCATTAAAATATGGCGTCAGGTGGCTCATGGAAAGGAATAATGAATGTAAAATATGCAACTATTTAAGTGATTATAAATTACATTATAAAAATTTAAAGGAGGCAGATTAGTATGACAATGATAGCTTTGAAGCCGCAGGTCATAACAAATAAAGAATACGTGGTGGAAATATTGAATGCTGAATACAATTCAACTAATAATCAATTGAAACTAAAAGTAAGTATGCATGATAAAGAGACTGGACAAACAGTTGTAACTCAGTACAGTTTCTTTAACCAAGGAAAAAGTGCGGATTACTTAACAGAATTCATGTACACATTGTATGGCGGATATCAGGATGGATTTGACACAAACGAACTCATAGGCTGTCAGTTCTATGGAAAACAGACTAGCACGGAGTGGACTGACAATAATGGAGTGGTTAGAAATTACAAAAATCTTGTTGCTCTATCGGCAGCAGACTTCCTTGAGGAATTTGATGAAACTGAAGAGGATAATGATGAATCATATAATGAGTATGAAGAAGAATTTGAATTTTACGAAGAAGGAGAGGATTAGTAATGACTGATAAGGAAAAAGAGATAAAGAATGTATATGACATATTAGTTTCAAAAGGTAAGGTGGTTGGATACAGAACTAAGAGCAGAGAAGAGTATGCATTGGTTCATACACAGAAGCAGAGTGTTTTCGGGAATATTCAGTCTAAAGGAGTTCTTACAGCCTTGAAGAGATTGTTCTATGAATATGATTCGGATTTTATAGGGCTGGACAACGACTTTTTGATATGTATGCTCCAGATGACATGCTATGACAATCAGTTAGAACATGATTTTGTTCATAGAATTTTTTTTGATGGTACTAAATATGTATATGATATAGACCAATCAGACAGTTCTGTAGTAACAATTGATAGAGAAGAAATATCTATAGGTACAATAAGCGAGGTGTACTTCAAGCGAGGTGTAGATTACAAAGCACAGGTAAAACCTGATTTTGACAGTGAAGGGTGTAAGTTGTATGGATATATAAAGAAGCATTTTAACATTCCAACAAAAGGGGAGCGTTTATTATTTATGTTATATCTAGTAAGTTGCTTTATCCCTGATATTAATTGTCCAGTACTGATTCTCTATGGAGAGAAAGGCTCAGGCAAGAGTTCGTGTTTGAGAAAGATAAGAGAAGTCATTTCTCCATCATCAGCGGATTTGACAGGTATGCCGAAAACATTAGATGACCTTGCATTAAGATTATGCAATACATATTACTTATGTCTGGACAACTGCAGTTCAGTAAAGCGAGATTATTCAGATTTGTTAGCACGGGCATGCACGGGAGGAAGTTATTCTAAAAGAAAGCTGTATACAGACAGTGAGGAGACCATGATTAATATTAAAGGTCATGTAGCTTTAAACTCCGTGTCAGCCCTTTGTATAAAAGAATCAGATTTACTTGACAGGTCTTTGATACTTCACCTATCAAGATTCGATTCAGAAGAGATAATAACAGAAGAGCAAATGTGGGATGAGTTCAACGAGGACTTACCTAAAATATTAGGAAGTATATTCCATATACTGTCACAAGTCCTATTTGATGAAGAACCAGTTGAAACGACAAAACTAGTTCGACTAGCAGATTGGCATGAGAAATGCCTTAAGATAGGCAGGTGCCTTGGTGTTTCAGAGCCAGAGGTAAACGATGCAATCTGGAGCAATCAGCATAATGTCAATAAAATTACACTAGACGAGGATATAATTGCATTTACAGTAATTAGTTTGTTGAAAAGGGAAGGAGGCGAATATGTTGGCTCAATGTCACAACTCTTAAAGGATTTGAATATGGAGGCTAGACATTTAGCAGTGAAAGGGAATCTTCTTCCTAAGTCTCCAAACCACTTATCATCCAGACTAAAAAAAATTCAGAGCAATCTCAAGCAGGAATATGGCATAGAATACGAAATCAAGAACAAGGGGGCGTTTAAGGAAATTACATTAGTCAAGACAAAAAAGTAATGATTAGTAAAAGGTTTGTGAAAGTGAATAGTGCCTTACAAAGCATAAGATAGATACGGCTTTCACAAACTTACGCAAGATTTGGAAAATATTTTTGTAACAGGGTACAGTAAGTATCAGGCTTGAGTACCTTGTTACAACTATGAAGAAAGGAATATATATGGCACATATAGAGATTCAGGAAGATGGAAGAACTAAAGTAATATACGAGAAGTACACATACAATGGCACTAGAAAAAGAGGCTCTAAGTTGTTTCCTAAAGAAGCGACTAAAACAGAAATAAAAAAGTTCATAGCACAGAAAGAAAACGAGTACTATCTACAGCACAATACAGGGAGCAGTAATATAACTTTGAAACAGTTTGCAACTATTTATTTAGAAATGATAGACCAGTACCATTCCCCATCAACAAATGCTTCTGACAGAAGTCTCCTATATAATAAAAAACATGGGCTTGTAACCATGCTTGGAAATTGCAGGCTGGATAAGCTAAAGTTGAGAAACATTCAGACATATGTTGATACTATGACAGACCTAAGTTCAAAAACAAAGACCAATTACATAATGCTTCTTAGAGCAATGCTGAACATGGCTAGAAAGTGGGAGTACATAACCTTTGAGAGAAACCCTGTGGAGGATATTGTGATTGTACGCACACGACCTAATGAAAGAACTCCATATACAATCGAACAGGCTAGGAATATCCTTGATGAAGTTTCAAGATATGATGATAATAACACTAAAATGATTGTATATCTAGGTCTTACTTGTGGATTGAGGCGTTCAGAAATGGCAGCGTTGCAGATAAAGGATATTGACTACGAAGATTCCTCAATAAGCATATCACATGCGAGAGTGGCAGCAGGTCATATGGGAGATTTTGAGAAAGCACCTAAGTCATACAATGGATACAGAAAAATCTATGTTACAGAGGAGCTGATGGAACTTCTAAAGCAGGAACGAGATAGGAAAAATGATTCAGATTACATATTAACAGATGAACATAATACCCCATTAAGAGTGTATAAGATATCTGAACTGTATAGAAAATTTATGCAGAAGCTGGATATAGAGTATAAGAGTTTACATTCTCTAAGGCATACATATGCAAGTATTCTTGCCAGTAAAGGAGTGAATGCAAAGAACATACAATATACATTAGGGCATAGCAGTTTTGTAACAAGTATGAATATATATGTTGGAGTATTTGATGATGACTGTAGAAGAATGACAGAGAGTTTACAGAAGACACTATTTTAGAATAGTTGAAGAGTATTAAATAATTTTAAAACTAATAATGATTAAGTCCTGAGTGGTCATATGAATGATTGCTCAGGATTTTCTTATATAATATTTATTTTGTGCTTATGACACCTTTTTAGGCACTTCTGAGAAGAGATGATGAGGAATATGGTTAAGAGAATTTATGTTTAATAAAGCCTCGCAGATAGCCTGTTTGATACCAATACGAGTTACTAACCCGGTGGGGTATGCTTAGGGAGTAGTCTCTTCGGGGAAGACTAGTAATTTGTATGCAGGAATGTGTAATTCATCAGCAATAGAAAAAAGTACATCTAAAGATAAAGAAGTATTTGAATTAGGAGCTTCTATGTTGCTTAAATGTGTTCTACTAATATTTACTCTTTCAGCGAGTTGAATTTGACTTAATCCTCGAAGTTTTCTGTAGTAGGCAATATTTAATCCAATCATTCGATAGTTTTCATTCATTTTCATAATTTAATTCCTCATACTTATTATTAGTACAAGTATATTTAATATTTACGGAATGATAAACAATTATACATATTGCATATGCAAACTAATATATTGCAAAACTGAATCTGGAATGTTATAATGCAAATAAATTATTAGTAAATAAGATTACGGAGGACAAAACTATGAAAAAATTAAAAAACAGGATTATTCCATTGCTTATGATTGTGGGAGTGTTTGCATTATTATTAAGCGGCTGTGGAAAATCAAACCAAGAACTATATGAGGAGGATAAATCAAATGTAGATTCAATGTATGATGGTCCTGGTATGTTCCCTTATGACTATTCAGATAATATTGAGGGAAAGAGTTCAAGAGAAGTATTTACTGAGTATACAGATCAAACTATTAGTGAGATAGAAGAATGTAAAATGTATACAAAAGAAGGAAAAGCAGTAAAAAAGAGTGCTCTGGCTTTAAAAAAGCAGGAAAAGGAGTTTTACCTTAAATACTATTATGGAGATTTTAAGGGAACAGCACCAGATGTTAATGAAAAATTAAAGAAATATTATGCTGATATTGAAAATAAAATAAATAAATTTAATAAAAAATATAATAAGGTAATGAAGTAGCTAGTGACGAATGAGATTGATTAAAGTATATTTAAATTAGGGAGATACTAGAATGGGATTTTTTGATAAGATAAGAGATACAGCCTCACAAGCAAAGGAAATGGCAACTAAATTTGCGGATGATAAACAATTAGGAGAAAAATTTGATAGTGCCAAAGATTCATTAAAAAAAGCAATAGATGATACAACATCTACATTAAAAAATAATAATCAAGAAGCAAAAGAACTTAAGAAGCCATTAGAAGGTGCTATATGTAGATATGAATTTACATATATTAGCGGATTAGAAGATATTCCTAAAGCAAAAATAGGAGCATGGGGAATGAATGTTATGTCAGATAGATTTGCATTTAGGGTGACTTCAACAACAAAAGATTGGCTTTATAATCTGGATATACCATACAATGACATATCGGATATTAGAATTGAGAAAAGAACAATAACTAATGCTGAATGGTTATTAGGAGGGGGAAATGATGCTAACCAGCAACAAGAAAATGTAGTTGTAATAGAATATAATGATAAAAACGGAAAAAAATCTACATTAAGAGTTGAAATGTTAACTGGAGTTTCAATTTATAAACAGGCTCAGAAGTGTAAGGAATTGTTTGATATTCTTAGAAGTAATGATATTTTAGATAAAATTAGGAAAGATGAAAATAATAATACTGGAAATGATATTTTATCACAAATTGATAAATTAGCTAAGTTAAAGGCAGCAGGAGTGATTACAGAAGAAGAATTTACAAACAAGAAAACAGAATTATTAGCAAAATTATAGCTTTAAGTATTAGTTTACATAATTGTGCACTTAGAAATATATATAAATATTTAATAGTATAATTGGTTGTATGAGGATATTGATATAAGTTTCTGGAGGAAAAGTTAATGAAGTATTGCGAAAAATGCGGAGAACATCTTGAAGATGATGCTGTATTTTGTGGAAAATGTGGACATAAAGTTGGAAAAAAATCAAATGAAGCAGTTAATACAAATGATATTGGAAGCAAGAATACATCAAATACTATTTCAACGGATAGTGGCTTAGATAAATCACCAAGGAAAAAGAGTCCTCTGATTCCAATATTATGTGGAATTATTGGAGTATTAGTAGTTGTTGTAATAATAATGGTTGTTGTAATAAACAAGAAAACAGATGATTCAAGTAAAGGAAAAAATGAACAGGTGACGATTACATCCAGTAAATCAATACAAGAAACATCTGCAAGTAGCAAAACAGAAGAGGTAAAAACTACTGAAGCTACAACTGTTTCAAAAAGCGTAATGACTAAAAATGTAATATTAGGTACGTGGACAAGTTACACAGGAAATGATAAAACAATGGAATATTCTTCAAAATATATGCTTGTATTTAATGGCGATGGAACAGTTTCTTGCAAAGGATATAGAAACAATCATAGCGGTGAATATGAAGTCGATTCAGATGGAACGGTTGTGTGCTCATTTACAAAGTGTATTGATAGTTTTGCACCAATGGGACCAACAGAAATACAAGGTTATACAGCAAAATTTGTATTAAATCCAGATGGAACATTAATTAGTCCAACTGGTAGTAATGGAACAACTAACTGGGGGAAAAATACAGTTTGGACAAAAGTCGAATAATCGTACTGTTAATAGATGATATAATATGGATAAAATAATACTGAGAGTCGTGATTATATAAGTATTAATGACAGGAGAAAATAATGAAATATTGTGAAAACTGTGGAGCAAAGCTTGAAGATGATGACTTGTTTTGTGGAGAGTGCGGTGCGAAAGTTGAGAAAAAAACAATGGAACAACCAACACAATCCTTGAATAAACCTAACAGAAAAAGAAATAAATTAGTTCCTATACTATGTACTATTATAGGAATATTAGTTGTTATTATTGTTATAATTCTGCTTTATGGTACTAATAAAATTAAAAAGAATAAGGGCACTGATACACAGGCAAAGCTTAGTTCTGACATTACTCAGCAAACGGAATTTCATAATGATATAACAGTACCTGCAACTGAAGGTATAACTGAAAAACAGACAGAAGCAAAATTTGATGTCAAAACATTGGATAATAAGTCGTGGAATAGTAAATTTATTACTAAAAATGGTTATACATATTGTGTAAGTATCAGAATAAATAGTGAACAAGGTGATATAGCAATAAGTGAGCTTATTATAAAATGCTATAAAGAAAATAGTGATTCAGGATTTAAAGATAAATTAGTAAATATTCCAATTAAAGTAACGGATAATAAACTTGAATTTGATGTATCAAAAGCAAAGCACTATTATACAGAATCAGGAGATTTGGGTGAAACTAAGGAATTCAAACTGCTTGATAGTTTAAAAGATAACTATAAAGGTGTTTTTCAAATCACATTTACATCTGGTAATGATAATTTAACAGTTGTATCAGGAAACATTTATTGTGGAAAAACTTATATGAACTTTTCAGGTGCGAGCTTAGAGTCGAGTGTACATTAACTATGTTGATATATGTGTTGTGTAAGAATATTTGTTTGTATATGATGCTTGAAATCACGTAAGAATAATTGCAAATATTTCGGGCACTTTTCCGGCACTTATTTCAGCACTAATCATTACATAAAAATTATTACACAGGCTATCGGCTCCTACTGGACTAGTGCCATAAAGGAGACCTAAGAAAGCCAGTGTTTAAGCGGTCTCACGGCTTCGAACCCCGGTGGGCTCATTGCAAAGGGAATGGTTGAAATACCGTTCCCTTCTTTTTTTGCCATAGTGGACTAGGTGTCAAACAGGTGTCGTAGTCTGAGAATGGGAAAAGTGTGATTTTAATAGAAAAGGTATAAAAAGCCTGCGAAGCCGCATAAATACTGGGAGAATCGTTGGTGGTGAAGTTGGGCACTTTTTGGGCACTCGGTGATAGTGGAGAGCGGAATGATTGATAATTCTAGTTTTAATTAGTGCAATTAGGTTGAGTTTTATGTTAAAATTGGTAAAACAAATCGTTGTTTGGCGATTTGGTAAATCCCAATAAATTAGTTTTATATGGAACAGAAACTTTGAATTTTGATGTCGATTATCAGGGGGAATATATGGTGCAT
>ULWD01040808.1_pt1 | contig 11706 bp, 10 predicted proteins | sample 1960011 | NCBI WGS metagenome assembly ULWD01 (sample SAMEA4835803, study PRJEB28245) | human gut metagenome | biome: gut microbiome; material: fecal sample | place: Denmark | collected 2008 | reverse complement strand
CCAGAGCCGCCCGCCGTCCCTCGGAATGTATCGACGAGGGATTCCCGCAACATTCCCACAGGAACGGCTCTGCGGCTTTCCGGGCGCATTCCAGCACCGGGGCGCTCGCCGCGTTGTCGAAATATATCATCTCGCCGCCCCCTTTATCCTGTCGATGGTCCATTCATATTCCGGGAAATCCCGCAGGATCCTCGCGATACACCGCCAGATGAATTCCTCGCGCAGCAGCGGGCGTTCCCTCATCTGCTGTTTCGCTCCCCACAGATGCGTGTACTTGTCCTGCGGGAAAAACAGCGCGTCCTTGTCGAGAAGGGTCTGCACGCCGGTGCCGGTGTAATCCGCGCACATAGCCGCCATGCGCTGTTCCGCGAAAACCATGTAGCGCAGGCGCTCCCCGCACCGTTCCGCCGACTTCATGAACGCGACAGCCTGCGATGTGTAGAACTCCTTGAAATCATTGTCCGGAACGTAGAAAAACGCCGTATTAAGCGGCAGAACCTCCCGGCTGAACCCAGGCAGGATATGCCCCGCAGCCGAAAAGTACTCCAGCGGCGGGTAAACGTCCGGGTTGAGGTCCTCACGGTGAGCCGCGATGATGTCCCTCCCGAATTCCGGCTTGCTCCATACGATAAGATCGGTGTCTATCATCACGCAGGGAGCGTCCATCTGCCGCAGTGCAAGGAGCTTTCCGGCAGCCCAGAACATCTCCGGGTCGATACCGTCAAGGTCGTCTGGGAGCGTGTCACGCACACCGTCCCAGACCTTTTCAAGCCCGGCATTGCGGATATAATCCGCAGCGGGAGCGTCGCAGTACAGAAAGATCCTGCTTCCGTCCCTCCGCCATTCCAGCGCGGAGATGACCGCTGTGAACAGGTCGAAATCCTCTAAAGCAAAAGCCCCGTTATTTTTCGCGAAAAACGGAGCCGTAGAAATAATATGAAACGCGTTCAAACTCTTACCTCATGTCAGACTATGTGTATACCGTATCCATAGCAGTCCAGCGGGCATTTTCTCAGGCACTCGTACATTATACGGTCGTACTCGTCAGCGGTGATGAATCCGCCGGAGCCGAACCCTCCAAAGCTTCCCGCGCCGAACGAGCCGGAAAAGCTCCCCCACGGAAAGCTCCCGAAAGAGCCGAGAAGATAGCTCCCAGAACCGAACCGATACGAGCCAAACGAACCTAACGAACCTAAAGAACCAAACGAGCCCCGGAACGACCCACGCCCAACGAAGCGCCATTCCCACTCCCATTCCCAGAGGCTGAATCTGTAGCTCCCAAGCGCGGTAAGTCCGCCGGAACCGATTCCCAAGCCGGAACCTTGAAAAACGCCGTAGCTTCCGAAATTGAAGCTTCCGGAGCCACCCCGGAAGCCGCCCGAGAAACTCCCGAAAGAGCCGCACCGTGACCCGCCGTTATCCGGAGCGTTCCCGCAAAAGACCTCCGTTACAGCTCCGGCGCTTACTCCGAACACCTCCGCGAGCCTGTCGTTAAGCTGAGGATCCTGCGGATCGAGCGTCCTGAGCTTGTCGAGCCGATCGGCGTAGACCGTGCCGCCGTGCTCCCGGAGCCACTCCGAAAGTCTTCCCCCGAGGAAATATCCACGAACGGCAGCCAGGTCGAAATTATCGATGATCTCAGCCGCACTGCTGATTTTTTTCCTGTTGAGCCATAAACAGCAATCCAACCGAGACACCCCCTGTTACTATACAGTTACTTATAATTTATTATAGCATAAACCTCCGGATAATTCAACAATTTTTTAAGATTTGTTGTCGATTTTCAACTCCGGTAGCATATTGCACATATCGCGCAAAAAAACCGGCGGGATATCCCACCGGCTTTGTGATCAATGGAAATTTCTCTTTTTATTCGCGATCATGAGCCTTATCATGACCGTTACGGCGTTCTTTTTCAGCGAATCAATGAGCATTCTCTCATCGCTGCTGAAACCGCTCCAGTTGAGGTCTGCCAGCTCCGGCATTTTCATGTACCGCGCCGGGATCTCCTCAGCGGTGAGCCTTGCCAGTTCTGACATGCACTTCTCGCAGTCGCAGGCGTTGAACCTCCTGATTATCCCGGGAACATTCTCGGCAATTACCATCTCGGTAAGCTCCCGCATTACCAACGGAGAACGGCTCACCTCATCGTCGGGCTGTTCGCTGCGCTGAAGCTCGGCTTCCCTGCGCATGACCTTAGAAAGCGGCTCGATTCCGCGAAGCTGCCTTGGAATAAGGCTCTTCCCTGCGGCGACAACCTGGTTTTCCGAGAACGCGCGTTCCTCCACCAGCCGCATAACGCTCGGGGTTTTCACGCTCTGGGACTGCTCCCCGCTCTCATCGTATTCCGCTGGATTTTCGGCTTTTTTCGCGGGCTTGCCCGATTTATCCGACCCTGCGGACTTCCCCGGCTTTGCCTGTTTGGAAGCCCCCGCCTTCTCGGCGCCGTCAGCTTTACCAGACTTAACAGGCTTAGCAGACTTAGCTGTCTTAGTGGATTTAGTGGACTTATCTGTCTTAGAGGGATTAGCGGATTTATCCGGTTTTCCCGCCGCAGAGCCCGCAGACTTCTTCCCGGGAGCCTGCCTGTTCTGACCGCCCCGGATATCCTCGTCACTGACGAGCCTTGCGCCCTCGGGATTCTCCTGATAATGCTCGGTTATTCTGTCGGTCATGACTTATCCCCGGCTTTTTCCCCGGTAAGCTCGCAGATGAATGCGAAGTATTCCTGCGCCGCCTTTGACTTCGGCGAGTATGTTATGACGCTCTCGCCATGCGCGGGAGCCTCCGCAATGCTGACGCTCGCGCTTATCCGGCTCTTGAATATCTTTGTATCGAGCTGCATGGCGATAACGTTCGCCAGATCCTCGACATCTTTCGTCAGCGTAAGCCGCGGATTGTACTTATTCAGCAGAATGCCCGCCACCTTGAGTTCCTTGTTGTAATAACGCTGTACTGCGAAAATGGTCTGCTTTAGCTGAGCAATTCCCTGTAAACTGAGTATCTCGCACAGCATGGGAATAACAAGCTCATCGGAAGCGGTGTACGCGTTTATGGTGAGCACCGACAGCGCCGGCGGCGTATCCAGTATTATGTAGTCGTACTCGTCGCGGATAGTCTCCATCTGTTCCCGGAGGATATACTCGCGCCCAACGCCGGTAAGTTCAAGCTCCACGCCGGAAAGCAGGATATTCGAAGCGATAACGTCGCAGATTCCGCCTTTCTGGACAGCGTCGGAAATATCGCAGTTCCCCTTGAAAACATCATAGATGGTGTATGCGTCCTCGTCGTCTATTCCGAGCGAAAAGCTGAGGTTTCCCTGCGGGTCAAGGTCTATCGCGAGGACCTTCTTCCCCATCTGTGCAAGTCCTCCGCATATCGCACAGCAGGTGGTAGTCTTTCCGACGCCGCCCTTCTGATTTGTGAGTGCAATTATCTTTGCCATAAAACTCCCCCGGAAACTGTAGCATTATGCCGGAACCCGGCACTATTCAGACATCACAAGGGCGCACAGTAACTGTCCGCCCTCGCTGATTATTAATCAAAGGATCAGAAGCCCTCCGGATCTATGTACTCGTCCGTTGCGCTGTCCTCGGGAATGTAGATGTGGTAGTTGGTCTTACCGTTCTTCTTTACGAAGTACATCGCGGTATCCGCAAAGGAGAGCAGCTCGTTCACATCTTCAGTGTGCTCAGGGCAGAACGCCACGCCGATACTTGCCTTAACGTCGATGTGCATTGCGCCGTCAGCGGTGGTGTAGCCTTCGTACAGCTCGTTGATGATATCCATGGAGATATTCTCGATATTTGCGATATCATCTTGATTTGTGAAGCAGAGCACGAACTCATCGCCGCCGAATCTGCCTGCGAAACCGCCCCTGTCGTCGACCTTGGTGCGGATCGTGTCAGCCACGAATCTGATGACCTCGTCGCCGATGGTGTGACCGTAGCGGTCGTTGATGAACTTGAAGTCGTCGACGTCAATGAAGGAAACAGCAACGCGCTTTGTGCCGCGGCGCTCGATCTCAGACGTGAGGTTCCTGATAAATGTGTTTCTGTTATAAAGCTGTGACAGGAAGTCGTAGCTTGCACGCTCGGAAAGCTGAAGCTCGAGCTTCTTCTCGTTGTCGATATCGGTCATGACGCCGATAACTCTCAGCGGTTCGCCGAGGCGGTCTGTGATGCAAACCGCACGGAGGGATACCCAGATCACCGCGCCGCTCTTTGTCTTGAGCTGATATTCAGCACTGTAGCCGCTCTTGTTCTTGAGCAGGCCGTTCATATCGCGCTTGTACTTTTCAGAGTCGTCCTGGCTCATGAGGGAGTCGATGAACTTGCCGTTAGAAAGCGTAGCGCTGTCGGTGTCGATGTCAAACTTCGCGAGCATGTTCTTGGAAGCGTACATTCTCTCCTTGTGGAAATCCCACTCGAACAGCATGTTGTCAGACAGCTCTGCGATAGTGCGGTGACGCTCCTCGCTGAGGAACACCTCGTCGAGCAGTTCGTTGAAGGAGGTCTGGATCTCGCCAAGCTCGCTTCTTCTGTTTGTGACCTTGAAGCGGATATCGGTAGAGCCCTCTGCCTCGGAGATCTCGGTCATGGTCTTGAGCATGCCGTTCATGTTGCCGAGGAACCTGCCGATAACGAGAAGGGAAGCAATGGAGAATACAACAGCGGAAGCCACAACAACGACCCAGCCGAGGAGGTTCGTAGTAGTGGAGAACTGGCTGAACGCCGCATTGTCAGCGGAAGCCACCCAGCGCCAGTTCATAACGTCGGTGCCTGCAAGGCCTACGAAGTATGTAGAGCCGCCCGCGGAACCCTTGATGGACTTGATGTCCTTGCTGTTCTTGAGGTCGCTGTAACCAGAGTTGGAGGTATCGAAGAACTGGGCAATATCGCTCTGGAGCGCAGAACCTGCGAATTCCTTGTTGATGGAGCCGCTCTGCTTGTAGTTGACTGCAACGCCGTTCTTGTCAACGATCATGAAGCTTGCGCCGCTCAGGTTAACGAACTGACCGGAAAGCGCCTTCATAACAGCGCTGTCAGGACCAGCGGAAACGATGGCAACAACGTACCCTGCCTCGCCGGAAGCATTGTCGGAAGGGATAGGGTCAGCAACGAAGATGGCGTCGCCGTAGCTGGTCCAGTTGAGCATTTCAGAAACGGAAGGCATATTGATAACGCCCTGATCGTTCATCGGGAGGTTCTCAAAAACTCCGCCCTCGCTTCCGTTGACAGCTTCGATGACGGTACCGCTGTCGTCGAGGATCATCATATCGAGGATATCCGGATCCGCAGCTACTGCGGCTTCAAGCTCGGCGTCAGCGCTGCCCATTCCGTGTGCGACGTCAACAGCCGCCTCGCTTTTTGCGATAGCCCCCACGATGGAGGAATAGCTTTTGAACGCCTGCTTTATTCCGGCAGATTTGGACTCACCCACCTGCTGGAGGGTGTTCTCCTTGGCAGACCTTTCGTATCCCATAACGGAAAATGTGCCTATTGCTCCGACGATCACCGCCGGAACTATCGCGAATACCAGCATGACAGCGGTAAGCACGATCTTCAGCTTCAAATTGCCCATTATCTTATCCCCCTGAAAACATTTTATCTGTCACCTGACGCGGTATCGCCGCGCTGTGTGAAAATGCGTTAGTCCTGCTCTCCCTGCTTTGCGCGCATAAGGAGCTGCACATAGTTTATGTATCTGCCGATAGCGTCCTCCTGTGCGGCGGTGAGCGCCTCGAACGCGCAGCCGTAGCCGATGATCACGCCGTCGCTGTCGGTCTGCACTCTGAGTATGGTAGCCATCGTGTTGAGGTGATAACCGTCCACCAGCTCGATATCGACGCATGCGCTGTCGTCCTTGTGGAACTCGTACGCACTGGTCAGGAAAATACCGCCGACGTTAATGTCGTGGATCACTACAGCAACCGGTTCTTCAAAGCGAATGGTGTTCTCGTCGCGAACCACGAAAAGCGCCCTGCCGGGCAGCTCGACCTTTATCTTGAAGTATCGCCTGCGCTCCTCGAGCACCTTGGTGCTGTTGGATTTGAGCAGGGAAATATTCATCTGCCTGTCGTGCGACATTGAGATATCCCCGGCGTATTTTATTCGGTCGCCCGCCTTGGAGTAAGCGATAACGTCCACTCTCGTGCCGCGCTCAAGCTCCGGGAGATCCTTTCCCTTGATGATAAGGATACTTTCCTCACTGGATTCCAGGTTTTTCGGGAAAACGAAATTGCGCTCTGCCGAAGCAAGCAGGGTACCGTTCTGGGCAAGAATTTCTGTCTTAACTATTTTAGTTCCAAATAACAACCTCATCAATCCTCTTACAATAAAAATAGTAAACAGAGCAACCCCGCCCGCACGCAGAACAGCGCCCGGACTCTTAGATACCATCAAACGAACCATGAAAGCACGCTATTTGTCAGAATACTCTTGTTTACATTATACAATAAACATTCCTAATAAATCAAGGCATAATGTTGATTTTCTAATAATTGAACAAATTTTTTTGTGATTTTTGGCAAACATAACAAAACACTGCTATGCCGTTTCATACCACATTGTTTAAAAACGCCTCAGGCTTTTTTGACCTTTATCTTGAACCGCTTGCCGCAGCCTCTTGCGAGCCTGTCCCTGGCCTGCATGGGAGTTCCGCAGATGAACTGCGTCTTATCGCAGATAATGGCGTCGAGCTGCTCATCCTTGTTTTCCATCACTGGGAAGAGATAGAAGCTGTGGCTGCACTCGTAAGCCCTGTAGATATTTTTATATGGTATCTCTACAACGCGGGCGTTCTTGTCGCGTAGCGCCTCGGAAACCCTCGCGGAAGCCTCCGCACGTTCCGGGACGGCGGCGCCGTCGGACTCCGCCTGATCGGGCGCGCTGATAGTCAGCGTGAGATTATCCTCCTCGGAAAGATCCACGCTGACGACCTTGCCGAAGCTGTTCTCCAGCTTGTCGGCGCGCTTGTTGAAATACTGTATCCGCATGTTGTGCGGAAGCGTTGCGCAGACAAGGAAAAGCACCGCGAATACCGCGCCCAGAAGCCACTCCGTGCACCAGAACGCCGCCAGCATAAGCAAGAAAAGCACCGCCGCCGCATAGTAGCACGCAGTCTGAAGCGGGCGCACCTTCATCAGGTACATAAAGTCGGAAAACGAGCGGATACGCGCCATGGTGCATTCCGTCTCGCATACGGTCCTGCCGTTGTCCAGGCGCTTTTCAGTGTTCATCTCTTCGAACATCTTCGCGAGCTTCGATTCTGTTGATTCCAGTATCTCCTGCTGTCTTTTGCTTCTGAACATAACTATTCCTTTCTCGGATATAATGTATCTTTTGTATCTAGTATATCACAACTCGCCGGAAAATGCAACGGCGGTACGAAAATTCTGCACATATTTCCGTCATAATAACCGCCGCCGTCCGTCGATTTGCCATCAAATTATTACAATTTGGCTACAATTTGTTTCCCTGCAGTTACAAAACGCGCAAAACTGTTGACAATCACCGCCGTTTGGAGTATATTATTATAGTGGTAGTTTGTGTATCACACGATAATAATATCCGAAAGATAAAATTCAGATACAGGAGAACAGCTAATGATCAAGGAAACTTCACTTTGCATGGGCTGCATGAACGACAAAACCTATGACGGTCCCTGCAAGCTGTGCGGATACAGCGACAACACGCCGAATATCCCCACATACCTGGCGCCCAAGACCTTCCTTGCCGACCGCTACATCGTCGGTAAGGTGATAAGCTACAACGGAGAGGGCGCGGTATATATCGGCTACGACACGGCGGCGGGCGCGAAGGTCACAATAAAGGAATTCATGCCGGACACCCTCTGCTCCCGCAGGAAGGGCGAGACCGACATAACGGTCGATCCGTCCGCGGCGGCGCTCTACAAGACCTACCTGTCGGAATTCATCGACCTCAACCGCACGCTGATGAAGCTGCGCGGAATGTCCCACGTTCAGACCGTCCTCGACGTGTTCTGCGAGAACAACACTGCCTACGTGGTATTCGAGTACATCAACGGAATTTCCCTCAAGACATACCTTGCGAACTCCTCCGGTGTGATAACCTGGGAGCAGGCGAAGGAGCTTTTCTCACCGTTCTTCACAACGCTGAGCCTTATCCATTCCGCCGGGATAATCCACCGCGGGATATCCCCCTCCACGATTTTCGTCACCGATAAGCTGGAGCTGAAGCTCACCGGATTCGCGATATGCGCGGCGCGCACCACCGGAACCGAGATCCCCTGCGAGATGTTCGCGGGATTCGCAGCCCCAGAGCAGTACACCAACGAGATAAACGGCACCTGGACAGACGTCTACGGCATATCCGCGGTGCTTTACCGCTGCCTGACCGGCTGCATTCCCACCGAGGCAATAGCCAGAAACGGCACCAGCCTTATGGAGCCGATGATGATAAACCGGAACATTCCGGCAAACATTTCCTCCGTGATAATGGCAGGCCTTAACATCTCGCCTGAGGACCGCGTCCGCACCATAACCGAGTTTGTCGACCGCCTGTTCACCCAGCCGAAGGCAGCCGAGCCGGCTCCCGCCGAGAAGGCGAAGCTCACCCGCAGGGAGCAGAAGCAGCGCCGCGAGCGCAACAAGACCATCGCGGTAATGGTCATCGCAGGAATCGTTTTTGCAGCGTTCATCGTGCTGTTTGTGCTGACTCTCAACGGAACTCTCACCGGAGGAAACAGCACCCCGCCGGAAAGCACTTCCACCGTGGAAGCCACCGCAGAGACCCGTGAGCCGGAAACCAGCCAGGCGGAAACCACGTCCTCCCAGCCGGAGCCGGATCAGATCATCACGTCGGATACGATAAAAATGCCGGACTTCTCCGGAAGAAGCTACGATTACGAGACCGAGCGCTACGGAAGCACCTTCACGTTCGTGCCGAAGTACGAGTATTCCGACACATACGCAAACGGACTGATGTACGACCAGAGCATTGAAGCCGGCAAGGAAGTCACCGCCGGGATAACTGTAGTCGTAAAGGTCAGCAAGGGACCCAGCAGGGTAGCCCTGCCGGACTACACCGGTCAGACACCCGACAAGTATATAGCTGAGCTGAGCAAGCTCAACATCAAGTATTCAGTAACGACGGAGCGCTCCAACGAAGCCAAGGACGGATACGTGTTCAAGTGCAGCGTTGAGATAGGCGACCTCGTGGACGTTGAAAACGGTCAGGAAGTAACAGTATACTGCGCCGAGAACTACCCGCCCACAGTGGAAGCGACCATGGACGGCACAGCAGAGCCGTGGTTCACCAGCGAAGGTATCCCGGTAATCGGCGACGAAACACAGGAAGTTGAGGAAAACTAAGCATGGAGCTTGATTTAGGCGAGATCAGAAAGAATATAGACGCGATAGACGACCAGCTCCTTGAGCTGTTCAAGCAGAGAATGGGACTTACCCGCAAGGTCGCTGAGTACAAGGCGGCGCACAACATGGTGGTGTTCCAGAGCGAGCGCGAAAAGGCGATAATCCGTTCTGTGAGGGACCGCTCCCCGGAGGAGCTGAAAAGCTCCGCAGAGTTCCTGTTCACCAACATCATGGATATATCGAAGTGCGGCCAGAACAACGCGATAACCCCCGCTGTGAGCATTCCCCACGGCACGCAGATAAAGCATACCCCCGACGTCGCAGTGCAGGGAATTGAAGGCGCATACGGCCACGCGGCGGCGCAGAAGCTGTTCCCGGACGGCCGCATGAACTTCCGCGCAAGCTTTGCGGAGGTGTTCGAGGCAGTTGAAAACGGAAGCGCCGATTACGGCGTTATCCCGGTGGAAAACAGCACCGCCGGGGAGGTCAGCGTTAACATGGAGCTGCTGGAAAAGCACCACGTTTTTGTGAACCGCACCGTTACCGTACCCTGCACCCATGTCCTCGCGGCAAAGCACGGCGTGAAGGAGCAGGATATCCGCATACTGTTCGGCCACGAGCAGGCTATACGCCAGTGCAGCGAGTACGCCTCCTCCCGTCCGGAGCTTACGATCATTCCCTACGCAAACAACGCGATGGCGGCGCAGATGGTCGCGGAAAACCGCAGCAGCGAGCTTGGCTGTATCTGCTCCCGGGAGTGCGCCGAAATGCACGGCCTGGACATCGTGAACCCCGCGATAGCCGCCGACCCCAACAACGCGACAAGATTCTTCTGCATCTCAAAAGAGACCGAGGTCTACGACGGCGCGGACACTATCGCAGTGTCTGTTTCCCTGCCGCATATTTCGGGCTCCCTTTACAGAATGCTGACAAAATTCGCGGTCAACGAACTTGACCTCACCAAGATACAGAGCAAGCCGCTCCCGCTGGAATTCCGCACCGAGGAGGACGAGTTCATGTTCTACCTCGAGTTCTCCGGAAACATCGGTCAGCCGGTGGTGCTCCGCCTGCTGAACAACTTCCAGACCGAGTACAGCTACTTCCGTTTCCACGGAAACTTCCTCGCGGTGAACTGACATGGCGATGTTTTCCGCTGTGATACTCGCCGGAGGGAGCGCCTCCCGCATGAACGGGATAAACAAGCAGCTCGCGCTCCTGGACGGTATCCCCGTAGTTATCCGGAGCGCCCTGGCGTTCGAAAATTCGGCGCAGGCCGGGGAAATAATTCTTGCCGTACCCGCCGGCGAGGAGGAGCGCTACGCCGCGCTGTGCAGCCAGTACGGCATAACCAAGCTGAAAGCCGCGGTACACGGCGGCGCGACGCGTTTCCTTTCGGTAAAAAACGCGCTCGAGTACGTATCCGCCGGATACGCGTACATCGCGATACACGACGGAGCGCGCCCGCTGATATCCACTGCGGATATCGACCGCGTGCTGACTGACGCCGTACAGTACGGCTCAGCGATAGCCGCCGCTCCGGTGACTGACACGATAAAGCAGGTCAGCGGCGGAGCGATAACGTCCACGCCGGACCGCAGCACGCTCTACGCCGCCCAGACCCCGCAGGCGTTCCGCAGGGAGCTTTACGCCTCCTGCATGGAAAAGCTGGGGAGCCGCGCCGAGGAGCTCACCGACGACAGCGCCCTGCTTGAGCTGTGCGGCGAACCGGTGCACATAACTCCTGTGACCGCCTGCAACATGAAAGTGACCCGCCCGGAAGACCTGGCGATAGCCGAAGCTGTTTTACGGAGGTAATTATGTTCAATATTCTGGTCGTCGACGACCAGGCGCATATACGCCGCCTGTACGAATACACACTTGAAAAGAACGGCTACCAGCCCTACACCGCCGGAGACGGCGCGCAGGCGCTGAAGCTGATGGAGACCACCCACATCGACCTCGTGATACTCGACCTGATGATGCCCACGATGGACGGCTACACGTTCCTGAAAACGATGCGCGACAGCGGAAGCAGCATTCCGGTGCTGATAATAACCGCCCGGGACAGCGCCGAGGACGTCCGCAAGGCGTTCACGATGGGCACAGACGACTTCATGGTAAAGCCGGTGGACGACGTGGAGATGATACTGCGTATCCGGGCGCTGCTGCGACGCGCGAGGATATCCGAGGAGCAGAAGATAACCGTAGGCTCCACAACGCTGATATACGATTCCTTCACACTGATACAGAACGGCACGGAAGTCCAGATGCCGAAGAAGGAGTTCCAGATACTGTTCAAGCTGCTGTCATTCCCGAACAAGACCTTCACCCGCGCGAACCTTATGGAGGAG
>ULWD01003563.1_pt1 | contig 11706 bp, 9 predicted proteins | sample 1960011 | NCBI WGS metagenome assembly ULWD01 (sample SAMEA4835803, study PRJEB28245) | human gut metagenome | biome: gut microbiome; material: fecal sample | place: Denmark | collected 2008 | reverse complement strand
TAAGACTCTTTAGAGGCTTATCGGAATGTCCAGCGAACAGAAACATAATATTTCGTTTATACCGTTTTTCTTTTCATAAACCTATAAATTTCTGACTTGTGAGAGGACGCTTATATCTGCCCTTCACAACCTATAACCGCACCACAGAATCTGCGGCACTACGTCCGTTAAACTACGGTTTATTTACCAAGTTCAGTCTTTAAAGCTGCTGTCAATGCCGGAACGATCTTATTTAAGTCTCCAACAAGACCATAATCAGCTACATCGAAGATCGGTGCATCTTCATCTTTGTTGATCGCAATGATAAGATCAGAATCTTCCATACCTGCTACGTGCTGGATTGCTCCGGAAATACCGATTGCGAAGTAAATCTGTGGACGAACTGTTTTACCTGTCTGTCCAACCTGAAGATCTACTGGTAACCAGCCATTCTCTACAACAGCACGGGAGCAGCTTACAGTACCGCCAAGAACTTCTGCTAAGTCCTCTAACAGTTTGAAGTTCTCTTTGGAACCTACTCCACGTCCACCAGATACCAAAATCTTAGCTTCCATGATATTTGCTGTAGATTTTACAGCTTTTACAACATTGAGGATTTCAACATATCTGTTGTTAGGTGTGAATCCTGGATTGAATTCAACAACGTTTGCTTTTGCACCAGCGATTGGATCAATCTTCTGCATAACACCTGGACGAACGGTTGCCATCTGTGGGCGGTTATCCGGGCAAGCGATTGTAGCGATTGTGTTACCACCAAATGCTGGACGAGTCATTAACAACTGATTGTGTTTCTGCTCAGATTCTTTTCCTGGAGCAGCAACCAATGGGAAATCTCCGATTTCAAGAGAAGTACAGTCTGCTGTAAGACCTGTTTTAACTCTTGCTGATACAGTAGGACCAAGATCACGTCCGATAGCTGTTGCACCAACTAACATGATCTCTGGTTTGTACTCATTGATTACAGATGCCAGTGCATGTGCATATGGCTCTGTTCTGTATTCTTTTAATTCAGGATCGTCTACAACGATAACACGGTCTGCACCATACTCTGCTAACTGATCTGCTAATCCTTTGACGCCAGAGCCGATCAATACTGCTGTAACTTCTGTATTTAAGTCTTTTGCTAAATCTTTACCTTTGCCAAGCAATTCAAATGCAACACCGTCTAATACGTTATCTACCTGCTGTGCAAAGACAAATACTCCCTTATATTCTTCTAATGACATCTTATTCACCACTTTTCCTTATTTTTTTAGATAATGTGTTTCTCTTTGAATTTACCGATCAAGTATGCTACGGATTCTGCTGGATCAAGATTTACTTTCTCACCAGCTCCTTTTGCTACTTTATCAGATGCTTTTGCAATCTTTGTTGGTGATCCTTTTAATCCAAGGTCAGAATCATCAACATCCTTTAAGTCTGCTCTTCCCCAAACAGTCACTTCTTTGTCACATGCATCAAAGATTCCACCTGGTGTCATGTAACGTGGCTGATTTAATTCAGAAAGTGCTGTCACTAAGCAAGGCATTTTTGCTTTTAATTCGTGATATCTGTCTTCATACTGTCTCTTAACGATAACAGAATCTCCATCAACTTTGATGTCTGCTGCGTAAGAGATAACTGGTAAACCAAGATGCTCAGCGATCTGTGGTCCTACCTGTGCGGTATCTCCATCGATAGCCTGACGTCCTGTGATGATAAGATCGTAATCTAAGTTACGAAGAGCACCAGCGATTGTAGTAGATGTTGCCCATGTATCTGCTCCACCTAATACTCTGTCTGTTACAAGGATTGCATCATCTGCTCCCATTGCCATTGCTTCACGAAGAACTGCATCAGCCTTTGGAAGTCCCATGGTAAGAACTGTAACTTTTGCTCCTGTCTCATCTTTGATTCTTAATGCTGCTTCAAGACCTGCTTTGTCATCTGGGTTCATGATAGCAAGCATTGCTGCTCTATCAAGTGTTCCATCTGGATTGAATTTTACTCCACCCTTTGTATCAGGAACCTGTTTAATACATACTACGATATTCATGTATTTTCCACTCCTTATGTTATTATATTTTCATTAATCGCGGATTACTCGAAACACTTCGTGTTTCTCGTGCGCGTTGCGCTCTCAAATGTCTGTCAGAAATATTTCATTCTCGCAAGCGTGATTCTATATTTCTTCCATCCATTTTCAATCCGCTAGATCACGTCTATTTAAGCAATGCACCTGAGATAACCATGCGCTGTACTTCGCTTGTTCCCTCATAGATCTCTGTGATCTTAGCATCACGCATCATACGCTCTACATCGTACTCTCTGATGTATCCATATCCACCGAATAACTGAACAACTTCTGTTGTAACAGCCATTGCTGTCTCTGCTGCGAATAATTTTGCTTTTGCAGCTTCTACAGAGTAAACTTTCTGGTTTGCTTTTGCCATTGCTGCTTTATAAACTAACATCTGAGCGGCTTCAATTCTTGTTGCCATATCAGCTAACTTGAACTGTGTATTCTGCTGCTGTGCGATAGAACGACCAAACTGCTTTCTTTCTTTTGTATAAGCAATTGCGCGCTCTAATGCACCTTCTGCAATACCAAGTGCCTGGGAAGCGATACCAATACGTCCACCATCTAATGTATGCATAGCGATTGGGAATCCTTTTCCTTCAGGTCCAAGTAACGCATCCTTTGGAATTCTGCAGTCTTCAAAAATTAATTCATAGGTAGAAGATCCACGGATACCCATCTTCTTCTCTTTTGTTCCGAAGGAGAATCCTGGAGCACCTTTTTCTACGATAAATGCGGAGAAGTTCTTTTTCTTTCTTCCTCTCTTGTCCTCTGTAATGCTTGTGATAGCGATTACAATATAAACATCTGCAACTTTACCATTGGTAATGAAGCATTTTGATCCGTTTAATACCCATTCGTCACCGTCTAAAACAGCTTTTGTCTGAGCACCCTGAGCATCTGTACCAGCACCTGGTTCTGTCAATGCGAAAGCACCAAGTTTCTCGCCTGTAGCAAGTGGTCTGACATATTTCTGTTTCTGTTCTTCTGTACCGTAAGTCATAATTGGATCGATGCAGAGAGAAGTATGTGCGGAAACAACAACACCTGTTGTAGCGCAAACTTTTGATAACTCTTCTACACACATAACATATGTTAATGGATCACATCCCTGTCCGCCGTACTCCTTTGGTACCGGGATTCCCATGAATCCATATTTTGCCATTTTCTTAACTGTCTCTGCCGGGAACTGTTCTGTCTCATCAGTTTCCTGTGCAAGAGGTTTTACTTCGTTTTCAGCGAATTCTCTGAACAGAGAACGCGCCATTTCATGTTTCTTGTCTAAAGTGAAATCCATGATTTCAAATCCTCCTAAACCTTAATATCTGTTAATTACTGAGCGTCAACTGGTGTTTTTGTGCGGTCAGCATTGTATACATAGAATCCTTTTCCGCTCTTAGCACCAAGGTTACCACCACGAACCATTTTACGGATCAATGGGCATGCACGGTATTTGCTGTCGCCAGTCTCTTTGTAAAGAACATCCATAATAGCAAGGCAGATATCAAGACCGATGAAATCTCCTAACTCTAATGGTCCCATTGGATGGTTTGCACCAAGTTTCATAGCTGCATCGATACCTGCGATATCAGATACACCTTCCATTTTGATGAATGCTGCTTCGTTGATCATTGGGATTAAAATACGGTTTACAACGAATCCTGCTGCTTCATTTACCTGTACAGGTGTTTTTCCGATCTCAACAGAGATTTTCTTAATAGCTTCAACAGTCTCATCCGGTGTATTTACACCAGCGATAACTTCGATTAATTTCATACGGTCTGCAGGGTTGAAGAAATGCATACCAACCATTGGACGTGTAAGACCATTTCCGATCTCTGTGATGGAAAGGCTTGATGTATTTGAAGCAAAGATACACTCTGGTTTTGCGATCTTATCTAATTCCTGGAATGTTGTTTTCTTTACTCCCATATCTTCGAATGCTGCTTCTACGATCAGATCGCAGTCTGCGCAAAGGTCTTCTTTTAATCCTGGAGTGATTTTAGCAAGGATAGCATCAACAGCTTCCTGTGTCATTTTTCCTTTTTCTACAAGTCTTGCATAACCTTTCTGGATTTTGGCTTTTCCGCCGTCAGCCCATTCCTGCTTAATATCGCAGAGAGCTACCTCATATCCTTCTACCTGAGCAAATGCTTTTGCAATACCCTGTCCCATGGTTCCTGCACCAATAACACCAACTTTCATGTTAGTACCTCCTGAATTCATTCTGAATTTTTAATATGTAATGGAAACGCCCGGAAAAGCAGTTACCCGCTTTCCGGACAGTTTTGTCTGATTAATTATCTCTCAACGATTGTAGAGCATCCCATTCCGCCACCGATACATAATGTAGCAAGACCTCTGTGGGAATCTCTCTTCTGCATCTCATGCAATAATGTTACAAGGATACGGCATCCGGAAGCTCCTACTGGATGTCCAAGTGCGATCGCACCACCATTAACGTTAACTTTGGACATATCGAAATGTAAATCTCTTGCAACTGCGATAGACTGAGCTGCGAAAGCTTCGTTTGCTTCGATCAGATCCATATCATCAATTGTAAGTCCTGTCTTAGCTAATACTTTCTTAGTGGAAGCAACAGGTCCAACACCCATGATTTCTGGTTCAACACCGCCAAGTGCTCCGGCTACCCATGTAGCCATTGGTGTAACACCAAGTTCTTTTGCTTTCTCTTCGCTCATAACAACGATTGCTGCTGCACCATCATTAATACCGGAAGCGTTACCTGCTGTAACAAGTCCACCCTCTTTACCAGAGCAGCATTTTAATTTTGCTAAAGACTCTGCTGTTGTACCTGCACGAGGTCCTTCATCTGTCACGAAATCTACGATCTCTTTTTTCACTTTAACCGGAACCGGAACGATCTCATCTGCAAATTTACCTTCAGCGATCGCTTTTTCACATTTCTGCTGGCTGTTTGCTGAGAACTCGTCTAATTCTTCTCTTGTGATTCCATATTTATCACATACGTTCTCTGCTGTGATCATCATATGATAATGATTGAATGCATCTGTTAATGCATCGTTAACCATTGTATCGATGATTGTTGCATTGTTCATACGATATCCGAAACGGGCTTTTGTCATAGCATATGGTGCCATTGACATATTTTCCATACCACCTGCAACAACGATATCAGCTTCTCCTGCCATGATCATGGTAGCTGCATCATTGACACATTTCAAACCAGAACCACATACAACGTTGATTGTGATTGCTGGAACTTCGATTGGGAGTCCTGCTTTGATAGAAGCCTGACGTGCAACGTTCTGTCCCTGAGCTGCCTGGATTACACAACCCATTTTAACTTCGTCAACCATCTCTGGTTTAACACCTGCTCTTCTTAATGCCTCTTTGATAACGATTGCACCTAAGTCTGCTGCTGGAGTATTGCTTAATGCTCCACCCATTTTACCAATTGCTGTACGGCATGCGCCTGCTAAAACTACTTTTCTTGCCATTTTGAATTCTCCCTTCGGTTTTGTGGTACAAAACACCGCTCATAATATGCAGTATATTTTGTTTCCTTCATAATAAATCTGCCGAAAAACGTTGTTATTTTTTTAACAATCTTTTAGTAAAAAAAATAAATCTAAAATCTCTTCTTTTAAATTTAAATTTTCTTTTTCCTGATTTTCTACGTTTTTATGTATTCGGCTTTTTTATTGGCTTTTCAGTACTTTCTCATGCTACCATATTTTATTTTCAAATGCAATAGCTTTCTTTTTTTTTCACACTTTTTTCAGTATTTAAATTTGGTTTTTACCTATTTCACATACGGTTTTCGTTAAAAAATTATCATGCGCTTCCACTCAATTCCGCAAAAAAGAGACGTTTTTTGTATATTTCTCACAAAAACGTCTCTTTTTCCATTTGGTTTCAAAAATGATTTTTATGTAATTTGCGCATTGACAGCCGTATTAGTAGAATATGTGATGTCCGATGATCGTTCCTTCCAATCCGTCGATCACAGTTCTGAAATAGAGACAGCTGTTTGTGATGTTCCCGTTAAGCACCTCCTGTGCCGCCTGCATACAGGTATTATTGACTCCCTGCTCGAGGCGGAGCGCATATCGTCCACTGGCTACCGGAGAAAACTGTCCGCTCTGATAAATCACACCGGATACGGTATTCGGGAAATAAGAGCTTCGCACACGGTTCATGACAACACTTCCGACTGCAAGCTTTCCCTCATATGGTTCACCGTCTGCCTCACACTGGATGATCGCACCTAACAGGTAAAGATCACTGTCACTTGGGACATAAGAAAATTCGCCGTTGTTCTCAGCCTCCTGACGCTTGATCTCCGCCATTCTCGCAGCGTCTTCTTTTGCCTTCTGGATTTCTAACTGTTTTTCCAGTTCTTCCATCTGTGCGATCTGACTGTTGATATCATTGACTTTTCCCTGGGCGCTGCTCAATTCAGAATTGGTCTGGCTGATATTTGCCTGTGTTGAACTGATAAGGCTGTTTACAGAATTCTGTTTTACCTTCATGTCATCCTGCATGGCGAGCAGTTCCTGCTGCTCACTCTCGAGATCCTTCTTCTGTTCTTCAAGAGAAGCTTCCTCTGCCGCAATCTGTTCCTGCACCTGGATAAACTCCTCTAATTTCTGTCTGTCATACGAATTGATCTCCGAAATATACTCCGTCCGGTTCAGAAAATCAGAAAAGGATGATGCCGATAACAGCATCTCAAGCATCGGTGTATTTCCATTTTCATACATATAGCGGATACGTATCTTCATATCCTCATACTGGCTGGCTGACTGCTGCTTTGCAGCTTCCAGATTATCCTGCGTCTGATCGATCTCATCCTCGAGATCTGACAGTTCTTTTTTCTTATCATTGATCTGTGACTCAAGGGCATTCATGGACGAAACAATGTTGGTCATCTGTCCATTTAAATTGTTCAGGTCGCTCTCTAGCTCGCCTTTTTTTCCATTGATATCATCGACCGCATCCTGTGCATCTTTCTGCTGGTTTTTTAGATTGTTGATCTGATTTTTTGCATTGTCAATATCTTCCTGCGTGACATCTGCATAAGCTGTTGTCACAGTAAGACAGCACACTAATGCTGCCGCTGCAAATATTCTTTTTAAGGGGATTTTTTTCATAAGTACCTCATTCTGTTGAAATATTCCTGTATCTGCTCTCAAAAAATTTCTTTCAAGAACCATGATAGCAGATTGTATTTAACCTTTCAATATGCTATATTTGGTATGTATCAGCTTGTTTTTATTTTATCATATTTGCATCAGGAAAGGTATGGGGGTATATGCAGTTTGTAAGATCACAGGATTTAAAGCCGGGAATGCGGCTGGCAAAACCCATTTACAATAAAATGGGGGTTTTATTATATGAGCGCAACACAAAATTAACACTTCAGAGTATAAACAGTATTGATAATTTCGGTCTGATCGGCATATTTATTCTGGAACCGGCGGAGCCTGTTCCTCCTCTTTCCAAAGAAGACCTTGAATTTGAGCAGTTCCAGACTATCTATATGTTCAAATTGAAAGACTGCATGGATAAGCTTCTCGCACAGAAAAATATTCCGGCAATCACGGAACTCGCACAGAATATATACACACATTATGGTGCATTAGACCACAAACTTAATTTCACACAGAACCTCAGAAGTTCTGCTGATTTTGTATACAAGCATTCGATCAGTGTTGCGATTCTCTCTGCGATGATTGCAAATGAGATGCATATTGAGCCGGAAGACTCCCAGTCGCTGATCGCAGCTTCCTTATTATATGATTTTGGTTATCTCTCCGTTCCAAAGAGTATTTTAGATAAGAATGAAGATCTCTCTGCTTCCGACCGGGATCTCATCCAGTTAAAATCAGAACATGGGTATGAGATCATCCGTCCGCATTTTGCAGAACTCGGCTTAAATGACACAAGTCTTGAGATCATCCAGAACATTATATTTGAAGATCATGCAACGATCAGCCCAAGACTTCCAAAACCACCGGTTCAGCTTCTGATCGATATATTGAAGGCTGCGGACAAATTTGACCGCCTGACTGCCATGAACATTAACCATGCACCAATGTCAGAGCTGGCTGCCATGACATTTTTTTACAGCCACATCTCAGAATATAACCGTTCTGTGATTGCCGCTCTGGCGGACAGCATCCAGATTCTTCCTACAGGTGCATGTCTCGATTTTGCAAACGGAGAAAAAGGTCTGGTGCTTGCTGACAATCCGGCTGATTTTCTGCATCCTATGATCCTGAATTTCAAGGATAACCAGATTTATGATCTGAGCAATCCGGAAACCTCGGATCAGTTACAGATTGTAGATATTATGAAGACAATGGACAACCGTATCGCCATCGACAGCGATACGCTTAAGCAGTTTGTTGCAGATCCATATATTAAGGCGACCGCTGACCGCTTCCGTGCGCAAAAAGAAAAAATAAACCAGCGCAGGAATGCAGCATCTGCCGTTCTGCCCACAAAACAGCCAGTTATGGACAAACCTGTCCCGCCTGCGTCACCAGTTTCAGCCGTATCCATTGCTGCCAGAAATGAGGTGACACCTCCTGTAAAGAAACAGCGTCCGGCAAAGCGAAAAAAATTAATTTAATCTGCATAATAGAAAGAAAGCTGATACCTTCAGACGTTTCATCTTTTCCGTCTGAATGCATCAGCTTCTTTTTTACTGTGCACTTGTCAAATAACTCGATACACAATATAATGTCTGTCCATTATAGTCAACTCTTGACCATCCATAGTCTGTATTGATTCCGGTTCTCGTCACGGTCTCGCCATTTTTTAAAACCGCAACAACTGCTGCATCCGGGTTTGTGACACTCGGAAGTGTTCTTAAATTCACTTCGATCTTCGCTGTCACCACATCATTGCATGCAGTAAATTTTGTTTTCAATCCATCTCCTGAGCCTGAGCCGTCCGTTGTTGTTGTCTCTGCAGCCGTATTGGCTGCAGGTGCTGTATACCCAAGATCTGTCGTCAGATAGCTGGACACTGCATACAAAGTCTGTCCATTGTAGCTTACCCGCGACCATCCACTGCTGCTCACGCCGGTTCTTGTTGCTGTCTCGCCATTCTGCAGGGTTGCCACAACCGTTGCATCGGAACCCTGGCTTGGAATGTTTCTGAGATTTGTGGACTGTTTTGCCGTAACAGTTTCATTTACATCGGAGAAATTCATCAATGCTTCTGCGTCTGCACTGACTGTTTCCGGTGTCACATCACTTTTTGCATCTGCGATTCCCTCATAACCGAAATAGGCAATATCAACATCGACCGGCTTACTGATCCCTGCCACTGTTCCCTGATTGGTGTACTGCCACATTGCGTGTGTTCCCATGTAATCGGACTGTGCAGTCTGTGGATATGGTACAGATGGATATTGGGACACCCAGATTTTATATGTTTTTTCAATTCTTGAAGTATCCCATTTTGCATCGCCAAGCATCTCATTTTTTGCCGCATAAAACATTGGCGTATAGCCTCGGTTATAGATTTCATTTAAAAATGCAATTGCCATGTCCGTTCTCTCCGACTGTGTCATAGCGTACTGTCTGCTGTCTGCATTTTCAAACCCTTCACAGTTAAATGCAACCGGATAGGTGATCTGATACTGGGAAATATAATCTGCCACCCAGTCCGCTTCCTGTACAGCTTCGTCTTCCGTCACTGCTGTTGAAAAGAAGTATACCCCTATTTTTATCCCGTTTGCCTGCGCTTCCTGCATGTTGTATTTTGCATTGGTATCCGCAACGATCTCGCCAGTCTTCTGCGTGCGATATCCGACACGTATCATGGCAAACTGTACCCCGGAAGCCGCCACCTGACTCCAGTCGATGGTTCCCTGATATCTGGCTACATCTATACCAAACGTTGTCTCACCCGATTCCGTCACATTTCCTGCCGATAACAGTGCAGTCACATCAACGCTCGCTCCCGTGTCAGTTCCCATATTACCATTCTGTGGATCGTCTGCCTCCACTTCTTCAGTGCTCTCGGTTGTGGCAATATTCCCCATTACTTCGGTGGTCTGTGTTTCTGTCTCTGTTGTCTCACTCTGCTCTGTTGACACTAAATCGGCACTTGTGTCTTTATTTTTACTATTTTTTCCTAACAAAACCAGTGCCACAATCACAATGACAAGCAAAACCGCCACAATGATAATTGGTAATATAAAGCGGGTATCCCGTGGTTCGTCATTCAATGATTCAAATTCAAGATCATCATCAAATTTCTTCATGCTTTTTCTCTCCTTTGTTGTTCTATCGTTTAACAGATATTTGTGAAACTCATCATAATCTACTTCACATTGTGAAAAATTAACAAAATTTTCGAAAACACTCTTCCGCTACGTGTCGCTGGTAACGGTACTAAGAAGCCAGTCACGACTTACGCCGCACCTGCCTTCTAAGTGCCAATCGAACTTGTTCGATTTCTGCTCCCCAGTGTTTTCTCAGGCTTTTGTCATTTTTTCACAATTCGATTTAGGTTTTCATGAGTTTCGCAATTACCTATCTATCGTTTCAATCTATCTCCGAATTAAGTTTAACACATCTGTGCAAATGGAACTACCGTTACCTGTTTACCAAGAAAAGTATGAGAAATGAAAAAATTCCTCCCACAGGTGCAAGTATTGTAACTGCTTTTTTTGTCTGATCTTTCAATAATAATTCCATGACTCTGAATAAACTTACACCGATCAGACCACCAACGGTATTTAAGATCACATCATCAATATCTGCTGATCCCACTGCAAAAATGTATTGTAAGACCTCAACAACCGCGCTTATCAATGCAACACATACGGTATTGACGAAGATGGATTTTCTTCTTATCAGCAACGGAAGGTAAACTCCCATCGGAATAAAAATAGCAATATTGCCCAATAAATTACTCAGCGCAAAAGCACGCGAAACCATGTCATCACTGAATAAATAGGCACCAATGGAATGAAACGGTATCAAATTTACCGATTGAAAAGATCCTGCTGCTTTTTTTCTGAAAAGAAGAAAAAACAAGAGTATAAAATAAATAATCATAACTCCATAAAATAAAATCTGATACAGAGCATTTCTGCAGTTTGCAATGGTATCCTGCTTCATAAATCCCCCTGTGCTTCTTCTATTATTTTTGCAATTACTTATTTGTATGATTATAAAGTCTAGCACATAGATGTAAAATTTTCTACCGATTTTTTTTCATAATTACGATTGGTCTTATTTCGTTTCTGTCTGAAAATCCATAATCTGTTTTTCAAGTGTAGGATATAATGAGCGCAAGTGCGTCAAATACCAATTCATTTGTATTTGACGAACGGCGAAATAATCTCAACTTTCACAGCCGATTCGGCACGAGATTCCGTTTTGCTGAAAAATTCAATACATATGATTGTTCATGAGTACAATTTCCAACCTTGTATTTTCAACAGTAAAAATCATTTGTATGCATTGAAAAATACTAGACATTTTATTATCATAAAGTGAGAACATGACTGAACACAAACGATGAGAAAATCCAATGGTCCCCGGCGTTTGACGCGGCGCTACAGATTGAACTTGGAGAGGAAGTAAAGTATCTGGAGTTCCATAACGTAAATTGCAGATTTTGTGGTGCAATTCATA
>ULWD01034817.1_pt1 | contig 11745 bp, 10 predicted proteins | sample 1960011 | NCBI WGS metagenome assembly ULWD01 (sample SAMEA4835803, study PRJEB28245) | human gut metagenome | biome: gut microbiome; material: fecal sample | place: Denmark | collected 2008 | reverse complement strand
CTTTAAAACTAGCAAAATATAGTGAAAATTGTGAAGGTCACTTTGGACTTGCAGCAAAGTTTTATTGCCATTTTACATCACCTATTAGAAGATATCCAGATTTATTTATACATAGAGTAATTTCAGATTATATAGATAATAATTATATTTTAGATGAAAGTAAGATATCTAGGTATAAAATACAAGCAGCAAAATATGCAATTACATCATCCGAGGCAGAGAAAAATGCTACTGCAATAGAAAGAGATTTTGACGTGCTATATGAAACTTTATATATGAAGAAATTTGTTGGTGAAGAGTTTGAGGCTAAAATTTCTTCAATAACGTCTTTTGGTATGTTTGTAAAATTAGAAAATAGTATAGAAGGAATGGTACCATTTGCACTAATGCCTGGTAACGACTACTATGATTATGATGAAAATAAAAAAATACTAGTTGGAATAAAAACTGGAAAAATATATAAAATTGGTGACAAAGTAAAAGTGGTTTTAGAAAAGAGTGATCCTAAATTAAAACAAATTGATTTTTCATTAAAATAGTTTAAATTATAAAAAGTGAGTTAGGGGAGTGTATGAAAGAGAAAATAAAATTTAATGGTAATCAAGAAAAAGGGGATAATGTGGATAAATTTAAAAGGCTAAGCCCAAAAAAAGAAAATAAATTTATAAATATGCTAAAAAATTCATGGAAGTATTACAAAAAAAATATGTTTAGAAAGCATTTTGTACTATATATAATTTCACTTATTTTATTTGTTACAGTATTTGTATACTCATTATCTACTTATGATGCAAAATATTTTTTAGAAAATGTAGGAAATGTAGCTAGAATAAATAAGATTATGTCTGAGTTTATATTTTTTACAGTGATGTCAATAATGCTTGGCTTTTTACCTTTTATAAGGGCATCTGTAGTATCAATTGTTTATGCTGCTAGACTTTCTTCATATATTTGTAATTTACTTTTTATGAGAACATATGATAAAACTTTAGTATCAATAATAGCTGTGATTATGCTTTTGATACTTACCTTTTCAATTACAATAGGTATTAATTTATGTGGAGTTATTACAAAAATTATAAAAGATAAAGTTAGCAAAAATAAGAGCAAAAGTAAAGTTTAATATAATCATTTAAACTTAAACTTAATAAGATATGTTTAAGATTAAATATGGTATAGTTACCATTATTAAATTGTATTATGACGTTAGGCGGTGATAAAATGAGAATGAGATATAATAAAGACGCAAATGATGAAGTCAAAAATTGTAAAATATTTGTAGATAGTAAGGAAAAAATTCAAGAAATACTAAATAGTGATGAGAATAAAGGAAAAAAAGTATTTTTAGAAATTGGAATGGGAAAAGGTGACTTTATAACTAAACTTTCGATGCAAGATAAGGAAAATATATATATTGGTGTAGAAATATCCAAACAAGTTTTAGCAATAGCAATAAAAAAAATGAAAAGGTTTGAAGAATCTGAAAATGTAAAACTTGATAATTTATACTTGATGTCTTTTGATGCGCTTTTGATTTCTGATATATTTTGTGAACATCAAATAGAAAAAATATATCTAAATTTTAGTGATCCATGGCCAAAGAAGAAACATACTAAAAGAAGACTTACACATGAAAACTTCTTAAATGAATACAAAAAAATATTAGTTGAAAATGGAATAATTGAATTTAAGACTGATAACAGAAAATTATTTGAATATAGTTTAGTTAGTATGCAAAATTTTGGAATGAAATTTGAAGAGGTGTACTTAGATTTACATAAAGAAGATATACCAAATATTTTAACAGAATATGAAGAAAAGTTTTCTCCAAATGGACCAATATACAAATTAGTTGCCAAGATGTAAAATAGAAAATATATAATAATTTATGTAGGTGCAATATTGTAAATAATATGGTACCTATTTTTTAATGTGAGAGAGTTGACATAATAAAAAAGTATGATATACTACTGTTGGGGGTGTCATTATGACAATTGATAATTATATATTTTTTTCAAAGAATATAAAAAATGAAATGATTGAAAAAGTAATATCTAAAATAAATGATAGAAAAGATTGTGAACTTGTTTTAACAAATGGTCCAATTCTAGGTGAAATTGTAAATGAATGTTCCATTGAATTTAATTTTGATTTTAGATATAAAGGCAGTGAAACTTCAAAAATTATAATAGGAATGTCATATAAAGATGAAGAAAATACATTAGACGATATAACACAAGATGAAGAAAAATCAGTAATTACAAGTATAAAAAATAAAGTTAATTGTGATTCTTTTAGTAAAGTGATAAGTATTTTTGTAGTGCCAAAAGATGATTTGAGCTATATACTGTTTCAATTAATAACTGCAGAAATTGCTAAGAGTGTTGAAGGGTTAGCTATGTGTTATCTTTATGATAATACAGAAGATGAAAAGATAGAGTTTTTCTACTTTGAAGATATAGAAAAAAAGATTAAAGAAAATATAAATGAAATATTTACAGAAAAATTAACAGTAGATAACTCTAATTGTGCTAAATTAGAACAAGCTAAATGGAATGAAACATTAGAAGAGAGTAAGCAGGCAAGAAGTAATTCTTATGATCCTGTCGCGTTTTCATTTAAAGTACCAATAATTTATACAGCAGTATCTGTAGTAATCTTTATATTGATTATGATAATGATGATGAAATATAACTATTTTACTGATGCACCTAAGTATTTACAAATGTTAAGTAAAATTTCAATATACTTACTTGCAGGTAATGTAGTAGTTTATCCTGTTACATATGTTGTTTGTATAATAAAGCATAAGATTAAAAAATAGTGTAAAATAGATGTTAAAAAATTAATGTAAAAAATATATTGCATAATTATATTTTTTGTGATAGTATGGTTATTGTGTTGGAGCTAGAAATGTTTAAACTTCATGATGTGCACATATAGTATTTTAAGGTTGATTTTGCCATCTTTTAAGCATTATAATGTATTACATGTAAGGTAAAAACAATATAAAAGATACATATACATAGAAATCGTTTAAAATAACTATTTATTTTAGACAATTTCACAATTTTTGAATTTTTGTATCAAAATTTGCATAAAATATTGACAAATGTAATTAAATATATTAAAATATAGAAGTGACTAGTGGTGGATATAGTTCAGTTGGTAGAGCGCCAGTTTGTGGCACTGGATGTCATGGGTTCGAGTCCCATTATTCACCCCACTTTTGTATAGTATATTGGGCTGTCGCCAAGTGGTAAGGCACTAGACTTTGACTCTAGCATTCCGCTGGTTCGAATCCAGCCAGCCCAGCCAAATTTTAATCTTTAGAATGTTTTGTGATAAACATTCTAAAGATTTTTTTCGTTTAGTGTAATAAATTGCAAATTATTTGAATCAACTTTGTTGAAAATTGTTATATTATTTTGATATAATTTATTTGTACAGAAATATAAAAATATGGTTTTGAGTATTATAGATTTGTTTTTTTTGTGTGTGATAGTAGGAATTGTAATAGTAGAATTAATGAAACTTAGAAGATGGTTACTCTTTATGTTAGTATTTTAGTATTAACTGTATAAAGGAGGTTATGGATGAGATGATAGGCACAATTATTTGGTTACTTATTTCTGCATTGATAGCATATAAATGCTGTGAAAACTGGGAATTTAAACAAACCTTTATTTTTTATTTTGTCATAGATATGATTAAGGCAATTATAAAAAATGGATTTTCATATATTTTTCCAATGATTATCATAACTGCTATAATGACACTAATTGATGTAGCTATATATTACAAGATATATGAATATACGTTTGATTCATATTTAAAGTTCTTATTGTTAAGTGTAGTAGTTAGTTTCTTATTAGCGTTTGCTTTAATGGCTATTGTAGCAATGTTTGCTATTTAATTAAATGGAATATTTAATTAGTAGAATAAATAATAGTTAAATTCAAAATTAGATTTAGCTATTATTTTTTTGCTAAAAAATTATATAATAATTTTTAAATTTTAGCATTTAAACCAATATAAATTTTTACATAAAATCTTGATTTTATGAATGTTTAATGGTATACTTAATTTGTTGATTGAAGATTTATCAAAGTATAGTCTATATGTTACTTTGATTATGATTATAAAGAAAAAAAGGTAGGAGGATTCTTATGAAAAAGATGACATCTAAAGAGCTTAGAAAGGCTTGGATAGATTTTTATACAAAACGTGGACATGTTGATATTGGAGCAACATCTTTAATTGGTGATGGCACTACAGGAGTACTTTTTAATGTTGCTGGAATGCAACCTCTTATGCCATATTTGCTTGGAAAGCCTCATCCACAAGGCAAAAGACTTTGTAATATACAAGGATGTGTAAGAACAAATGATATTGAATCAGTAGGTGACTCAAGTCATGTTACATTTTTTGAAATGATGGGAAGCTGGAGCTTAGGAGATTATTTTAAAGAAGAACGTACAAAATGGAGCTATGAACTTTTAACAGAAGTATTTGAACTTCCAAAAGAAAGATTGGCTGCAACTGTATTTGAAGGTAATGACTCAGTAAAAAGAGATGATGAAACTGCAATTTTAAGAGAAAAGTCAGGTTTTTTAAAAGAAAACATATATTATTTACCAAAAGAAGATAACTGGTGGGAATTGGAAAGAGGACCATGTGGACCAGATAGTGAGATGTTCTACATAACAGATAAACCAGCATGCTGTGAAGATTGTAATCCTTCATGTGACTGTGGACATTATGTTGAAGTTGGTAATGATGTATTTATGCAGTATGATCGTGTAGATGATGATAAATATGAATTACTTGAAAAGAAAAATGTTGATACTGGTTGGGGGTTTGAAAGAATACTTGCATTTTTAAATACAAATGGTGACGTTTATCTAACTGACTTGTTTGAAGGAGCTATTAGAATATTAGAAGAAGTATCAGGTAAAAAATATGGTGGAGAAAATGAAGATACATATTCAATGAGAGTTATTGCTGATCATGTTAGAACTAGTGTAATGCTTTTAGGTGATGAAAATCATCTTGTGCCTTCAAACGTTGGAGCAGGATATATTTTGCGTAGATTAATTAGGAGAGCTGTTAGATATGCTAAAAAGTTAAATGTTTCAACTGATATATTTTCAAAAATTGCTATTAATTATATTGATGATATATATGGAGAGTTTTATCCAAATTTATTGTCATCAAAGGATTTTATACTAGATGAATTAAATAAAGAAATAAAAAGATTTGAAAAAACTTTAAATCAAGGAATAAAGGAATTTGAAAAAGTAGTAAGTGAACTAGAAAAAGAAAATATAAAAAAAATAGATGGAACAACTAGCTTTAAGTTATATGATACATATGGATTTCCTTTAGAGCTTACGGGTGAACTTGCAAAAGAATTGGGATTTGAAGTTGATACTAAAGGATTTAATGAAAAGTTTAGAGAGCATCAAGAAAAGTCAAAAATAACTGCAGGTAAATTTAAAGGTGGACTAGAATCTGGTGGTGTAATGGAAACAAAGTATCATACTGCTACACACTTGTTAAATGCTGCTTTAAAAGTTGTTGTTAATGAAAATGTTCATCAAATGGGAAGTAATATAACGTCTGAAAGATTACGTTTTGACTTTAATTGTGATCATAAATTAACTAATGAAGAAAAACAAAAAGTTGAAGAACTAGTAAATAAATGGATTGATGAGGACTTGGAAGTAGTAAAAACTAGTATGACAAAAGAAGAGGCAATAAAATCTGGTGCTGAGTGTATGTTTATAGAGAAATATCCTGATGTTGTAACAGTATATTCTATAGGTGATATATCAAAGGAACTATGTGGTGGACCTCATGTTGCAAGAACTAGTGAACTTGGTAAGTTTAAAATAAAAAAAGAAGAATCATCTTCTAATGGAGTAAGAAGAATAAAAGCAATTTTGGTTTAAAATTTATAGAACACGATAAAAAATTGCTTAAAATTTGATAAAAGACATCTAGCAATGGTATTAAAAAACTGTTGTTAAGATGTCTTTTTGGCAGTTATATTAATTTTGTAACACATATATATAATATACTAAATAGTATATATTAGGGTGATGTTATGTATATAATTGACTTTTTTAATAAATACAATGGAAAATACGTAGATACAGATGGAATGTACGGAGCACAATGCATGGATTTGTATAATAAATATCAAAAAGAGGTTATGGGAGTAAAACCTAGAGGTGCTCAGTATGCATATCTGGTATGGAACAATTTTGATGAAAAAAATTTTGTAAAAATAAAAAATACGTTAGAATTTATTCCAGTACTAGGAGACGTAGCTGTATGGGGAAATAGCAATTTAAAATATGGACATGTATCTATATGTAGTGGAAATGGTGATATAAATAGTTTTGAAAGCTTTGATCAAAACTTTCCTATAGGAAGTAGTTGTCATTTTGAAAGGCATAATTATTATAATGGATTCTTAGGTGTATTAAGACCTAAGGTTGGAGATATACGAAAAGAAAATGATAGTGCCTTTTGGGTTCGAGTTGATAAAAAGGAAGCTGCTGTTAGAAGTAGTCCAACCACTAAGGCAAACTTAGTTGGAAGCAAAATATTAAAAAAAGGTGATACTTTTAAGGTAAGTGGCACAGTCATTGGTGAGTCTGTGTTTGGAAATAACATTTGGTATAAGAGTCTAAAAGGAAATTATGTGTGGTCTGGTGGAATAAATAAGATGTAAATATTATATACTAGTATAAATAATACCAGGAGGCGATTTTTTGAGTGTTATAAATATACTAACTGCAGCGTTTTTAGTGGAGGCAATATGGGAAACTTTAAAACTCATTTGGGATAAAGGAAAACTATGCTTAGATTGTATAGGTTCTTTAGTTATAGGAGTATTAATATCAATACTTGCAAAAATAGATATATTTGAGTTGCAGGGTTTGGTATTATCTATACCATTTATAGGATATATATTAACTGGAATATTGATAAGTAGAGGTTCAAATTTTATTCATGATTTATACGGAAAAATTTCATTAAAAAAGTAATTAGAGAAGGTATGATTTTATTTTCATACCTTCTTTATAATTTAGGAAGTTCTAATTACATAAAAATATAGTAAAAGATGTTGAAATTTTATTGTAAAAATAGTATAATTTAGGAAAAAGGAGGCCTATATGTTAATTGATGTAGAAAAAATGAGATTACTTAGAACTGATACAACAGAAATGAAATTTAAACTTCTAAAAACTAATATAGAAAGATTTTTTAGAGATTATATATATTATTATAACATATATGACAGGGACGAACTTATAGTAGATTCAGGATATTTACCATATCATTATTTAGATGGAAAAGTTTTAGATAAAGTTATAGATCTTTTTGAAAAAGAACTCGGATACAACATAATTATAGTAAAAACAACTAATTTGAGCAAGCCAGGATATCAAAAAGGCGATTTGATAAATATAAGGATTTTTGATAGAAAAACAGCAAATCCAAAAGACGTAGATGATTATTTTAATTTAAAGATGTTTACACCTCTTTATTCTTCATTTCACAATTATTATAATATAAATGGTGAAGAAAGTATGAAAAAAACAGAAACACCTTCGTATATATCTTGCCTTAATGTAAATAATAGTTTGTTATTAGATGATGATAACGATGACAAAATTGAAAATGTAAATGAAAATAGTATAAATGTAGAAAAAGACATATTAAAAAACGTAGCATACCAAGATGAAAGAAAAGATATTAAGGTAGAGTTATAAGTATAAAATATGAAGCAAGAATTAAAAAAGGTCAATAAAAAAATATATTTGATTTTTATTATTGCAATTGTTATATTAGTACTTATATGCTACGTTACTACAGGAAAAAGTACTACAGTTGAAAATTTTGTTTATAACAAGATAGCTATGTGTACTACACCAAAATTTACTGTATTTCAGAAGTTTATTTCACGTATTGGAAGTGCTAGTTTTGTGTCATTTTATTGTTTTTTACTTATTTTATTTAAGAAAACTAGAAAGAGGATTGGAGTTGCAACTTCTATATCAGTATTTGTGTCACAAATTTTAAATATTATCCTGAAAAATATATTTAAAAGGCAAAGGCCTAGTATTAATCCGCTTGTGATTGAAAATGGGTATAGTTTTCCAAGCGGTCATGCTATGGTAGATGCAGCCTTTTATATAATTATTTTACTAATTATTTTAAAATATGTAAGGAATAACAAAATAAAATACGGTGCTATTACATTTTGCATTTTTATGCCTATTATCGTTGGATTTTCAAGAGTTTATCTAGGAGTTCATTATTTATGTGATGTTCTAGTTGGATATTTAATAGGTACACTTATTGCGATGACTACATATTTGATTATTGAAAGAATAAATAATAATCAAATAAAGTTGTTACCTGATGGGAAAGATAGTAAACTTTAATTGGTTATTGTGGATAGTGTGAATTATGTGAATTATTTTGAAAGAATTTTAGAATTAAAAAATAAACTAATTAATATATAGTATAGTATCACTTGCTCTTTTAGTGGGTGATATTATTTTATATATTGAAATGTATTGTAGATTATGATAATATATAATGCATAAGATAGTAACAACATACAATAAAGTTTAAAGTAATATTTTTTATTATAGTAAAATTATTGCTAGATATAAAAAATAAGATTTCATAAAAAATATGAAATCTTAGAAATGGCTGGGGTAGCTGGATTCGAACCAGCGAAATGTCAGATTCAGAGTCTGATGCCTTACCACTTGGCGATACCCCAATTTACTTATTCATTATATAACAATAAATATAAAATTTCAATATTATTAATGATAAAATTTTTAAATTTTATTTAAATCAAAGTTTAGGTGATGAATTTGGAAAATATAGAGAAAATAGTAAAAAAAATAAATATACCTGATGATTATATTGAGTATTTTGGCAAATATAAGGCTAAAATAAATAATAAGTATTTAGAAAATTTAAATGAAGAGTCTAAGAATAATGGAAAATTAATACTTGTTACAAGCATTAATCCTACACCATATGGAGAAGGAAAAACAACTCAATCAATTGGAATTGCTATGGCGTTAGATAAATTAGGTAAAAAAACAATGCTTGCTTTAAGGGAACCTTCACTTGGTCCTGTATTTGGAGTAAAGGGAGGTGCTATAGGTGGTGGAAAATCAACTATATTTCCAGAAGATGAAATAAATTTACATTTTACTGGAGATTTTCATGCTATAACTAGTGCTAATAATTTACTTTGTAGTGTTATTGATAATCATATTTTCCAAGGAAATGAATTAGAAATTGATGAAAATAGTATAGCAATAAAAAGAGTAATTGATATGAACGATAGAGCTCTTAGAAACATAACAATTAATATTGATGGAAAAAAGGAAAGCAAAATGCAAAGGAATACTGGATTTGAAATTACAGCTGCTTGTGAACTTATGGCAATATGTGACCTTGCTACATCAAAAGATGATTTAAAAAATAGAATTGATAATATGTTAGTTGCATATACTAAGGATGGAAATCCATTATTTGTGAAAGATTTTAATGTTACAGGTGCAATGCTTGCTTTACTTGAAAATGCTATAAATCCAAATTTAGTCCAAACTATAGAAGGAACGCCATGCCTTGTACATCTTGGACCTTTTGCTAATATTGCACATGGTTGTAGTAGTCTTATTGCAACAAAGATTTCACTTAAGATTGCAGATTATGTAGTAACAGAAGCTGGTTTTGGTGCAGATCTTGGAGCAGAAAAATTCTTTGATATAAAATGTAGAATTGGAGATTTAAAACCAGATATTGCGGTAATTGTTATTACTACAAAAGCTTTAAAATATAATGGTGGGGTAGAGAGTGATAACATATATGAAAAGAATATTCAAGCTTTAGAAAAAGGAATAAAAAATTTAGAAAAACATATTGAAAATATATCTAAGTTTGGCGTTGATAAGATTGTGTGTATAAATAAATTTGAAAATGATTTTGATGAAGAAATTGATTTTATTCAAGAGCACTTAAAAAATATGGATATAAAATCATATATTTCGTCGTGTTTTAGTGATGGTTCAAAAGGTGCCATTGATGTTGCAAAGGGTATAATATCCACACTAGAAGATAGTAAAACCAATTTTAAGTTGTTATATGAAAAAAATTTGGATCTAAAGCAAAAGATTGATTGCATATGTAAACAAATATATGGTGCAAATGATGTGAGATATTCAGTTGTTGCACTTAAGAAAATAGAAAAAATACAAAATATGGGGTATAGATCATTACCAGTATGTATTGCTAAAACGCCATCATCACTTACTGATAATCCAAAAATTGTTGGAAGACCTACTGATTTTTGTATAAGTATAAACGATGTGAGATTAAATAGTGGTGCAGGTTTTGTAGTAGCATATGCTGGAAATATAATGACGATGCCTGGGCTTTCTAAACATTCACAGTATGAAAAATTTTAATAGAATGTAAAAAAATAAAGGTAGGTATAGAGTATAAAATGTTTTAGCATAAAATGTTTTATACTTGTTTTTTGTGTAAATTTTATTTGAAAAAATATAAATAAAATTTACTTTTTTCAATTTATTTAATATATTTTTATTAGATTCATTAGTTAATATTGGTTGACAAATTATTGCGTTTGGTATAATATTATAATGTAGTTATATAATTATTTTAATATGTGAGGGGTTTTAAACTTATGAAAATAGACTTTTTATTTCAAAAAGATGGCGAAAATTCAATAAAAGAAGAAATTCAAAATCGTTTTAGTGACGATGTTAAGAAATTTTATATGTTTTGTGGAGATATACGTGAAACTGGATTTAGAGAAATTGAGGAAGGTTTAATTGATAAAAAAATAAAAACATATATGGTAATTGGAGTAGATAAGAAAAGTACTACTAGAGGAATGCTTGAAGATATGTTAAATTATACATCTGACGTGTATTATTATTCTAATAATGCTGTTAATGAATATTTTAGTAATATTTTGATTTTTGAGTATTCTAAATATGTATATATGTACATATCAGCTTCTAAATTGTCTGATTCTGGTATATTAGATGATAGAGTTATATATACAAGGGTTATGTTTGACTTAGCAGAAGACATAAAAGAATATAACAAAAAACTAGAAGGATTATTAAAGAACTTTAATAATGATGAATTTGAAAAATTAACCAAAGAAAAAATTGAAGAACTAATAGAAAAGAAAGAAATATTTTCTACAAGGCAATATGTGCATACTGTAAGGAGTATTTCAGATTTTCTAGATGGTAAATCTGAGACAAAAAGTAATGATAATTTGCTAGAGGAAGATATTAAGTCAAATTCAGAAAGTAAAGATAAATTGAAGGAAAATATTGAAATTCCTAAAGTTAATTTAAATGATATTGACATAGATATAGATATTGTGGATGCTTTGCAAGATGAAGTAGATTCAAGTAATAATGAAATTATAAAAAGTACACAAGACAAGTCGAAAATTGAAGATTCTTTAAATGAAAATGATGAAGATATAGATATTAAAGAGCAGGAAGAAAATGAAAAAGAGAGTATAGAAAATTTAAATGATTTATCTGATTTTGTTTCAAGTTTTATAGCTGAATGTAAGGCTGAAGAAGAGAATAAAGTAAATGAAAAAAAATATGATGATAGTATTGAGAATAATTTTGAAAATAAAGATGAAAG
>ULWD01058667.1_pt1 | contig 11752 bp, 6 predicted proteins | sample 1960011 | NCBI WGS metagenome assembly ULWD01 (sample SAMEA4835803, study PRJEB28245) | human gut metagenome | biome: gut microbiome; material: fecal sample | place: Denmark | collected 2008 | reverse complement strand
TTGTTCTGGCGCAGGCGGCGGCAGCAGCTGCCGATGAAATCATCCAGCTCGTCGTCCGGGATGAAGATCATCTCGCGGCGCAGTTCGCGGGCCAGCGCATCGCGGCCCTGCTGGATGTTCTCTTCCCGGCGCATCTTCTTGAACCAGTTGCGGATCTTGCTCTTGGCCTCGCTGGTGCGCACGATCTTGAGCCAGTCGCGGCTGGGGCCTTTGTCCGCCGGGCCGAGGATGACCTCGATGATCTCGCCGGTGGAGACGATGTGGTCGATGGGGACCATCCGGTTGTTCACCTTGCAGCCCACCATCCGGTTGCCGACGGCAGAGTGGATGGCATAGGCAAAGTCGATGCAGGTGGCACCGGCGGGCAGGTTGATGACATCGCCCTTCGGGGTGAAGGCGAAGACCTCCTCCGGCAGCAGGTCGCTCTTCAGGTCGTGCAGCAGGTTGCCGGAATCCTCGCTGACGCGCTGATTTTCCAGCAGCTGGCTGACCCAGGCCAGACGCTCATCGAGCTTGTCGTGGCCGTCCAGCCCCTCTTTGTACTTCCAGTGGGCCGCAACGCCGTACTCGGCCTGTTCATCCATCTTGCGGGTGCGGATCTGGACTTCGAAGGGGATGCCCTCGTGCCCGATGACGGTGGTGTGCAGGCTCTGGTAGCCGTTGGGTTTGGGGGTGGAAATATAATCCTTGAAGCGGTTGGGCAGTGGGTGGTACATATCGTGGATGAGGCCCAGAGTGCTGTAGCACTCGGCCAGCGTATCCAGAATGATGCGGACCGCATAGATATCGTAGATCTCGTCAAAGGACTTGTTCTGCATGATGGTCTTGCGGTAGATGCCGTAGATGCTCTTGACGCGGCGCTTGATGGTCGCACCCTCGATGCCGCTCTCTTCCAGCCGCTGCTCGATGACGCCGGACACGCTGGCCAGAAACTCCTCGCCCGCGCGCTCGCTCAACATCTTGCTGATCTCGTTGTAGCCCACGGGGTCCAGATAGTGCAGGCTGCGGTCTTCCAGCTCTTCCTTCACGTTCAGGATGCCCAGGCGGTTGGCGATGGGAGCATAGACCTCCATCGTCTCGCGGGCCTTGTCGCGGCGCTTCTGTTCGGGCCAGGCGTCGCCGGTGCGCATGTTGTGCAGCCGGTCGCAGAGCTTGATGATCATTACGCGGACGTCGCGGCTCATGGCCAGCAGCATCTTGCGCAGGTTCTCGGCCTGCAGCTCTTCGATGTTGGAGAACTGGATCTTGGTCAGCTTGGTGACGCCGTCCACCAGCAGGGCCACTTCCTCGCCAAAGGCGGCCTTCAGGTCGTCCAGGGTGGTGGGGGTGTCCTCGACCACATCGTGGAGCAGGGCGGCGGCGATGCTCTCGGTGTCCATGCCCAGGTCCAGCACCAGCCGGGCCACGGCCAGCGGGTGGCAGATGTAGGGCTCGCCGCTGCGGCGGCAGACGCCCTTGTGGGCATTGTTGGCCAGGTCATACGCCTTTTGGATCATCTCCATATTGTAGGCTTTGCCGCTGGCCTGGATGGCCTCCACCAGCTTTTCCCAGGTGATGATCTCCGGGCGCACCTCACTGGGCAGCGCCCCTTCGGGGGCATTGGCAGGCAGAGCCGTGGCTGCGACCGTCGCCACTTCCGGCGGGTTGCTCACGGCCTGATGCAGGTGTGTTTTTGCGGAATAGGAATCCTCCGGCTTGACCGGGTCCAGCATACTTTTTCCCTCTGGCATTTACTCTTCCTCCAGACATTTCAAGATCGGTGCGTCGGCAAGATTCTTCTTGCCCTGTGCGGGCACCAGTTCCCAGAACTTTGCCCCGCCGCATTCCTGCACCGCGATGAGCCCCACCTGTTCGAGGGCGGTGAGCGCGACCAGGATCTTGCCGGTGTTCTGCTCCCCCAGCTTTGCGAACAGGGGCTGCAGATCCTCAGCGTGCCAGCGCCGGGCCTGCAGTTCACGGTACACTGTGATGATATCGCTCCGCTTGGGCGCCACGGCTGCTTTCTGTTCCGCCGTGAGCGGGGTGCCGCGCCGGAGCGCCTGCACCAGCGCCGTCTGCTCGGCGGCCGCATTGCCCAGCCCCGCCGGGTGCAGCTCCAGAATGCGACCCGAAAGCTGTGCCCCGCGCGGCGCATCGTAGACCGAAAGGTTCAGCGCGGCGTCCACGACATCGCCCATGGCATAGGGCAGCTGCTCCGGGTGCATCCCGAACCAGACGGCATATATGCTGGCGCTGCCCTGCCGCAGGCGCAGGCGGCAGTGCCTGCCCTCCGACACCGGGTAAATGCCGTCGATGACGGCCTTTTCCAGCACAAAAACGGGGGTGGGGTTCTCGGCTCCGTAGGGAGCCAGCTGTTCCAGCCGCCGGACCGACTCCACGGTGATGCGGTCCAGATGGATGGACAGGTCGCATTCCAGCGGCGGCGTGAGGAGCACGGGGCACTCCCGCGCGGCCCACTCGTTCAGGCGGCGGCGCAGCTCGTGCAGGTTCTCTTCCCGCACCGAGAGGCCCGCCGCCATGGCGTGGCCGCCGAAGCGGAGCAGGATGTCCTCGCACGAGGCGATGCAGGCGTGCAGGTTGAAGCCCTGCACACTGCGGCCGCTGCCCTTGCCCTCGCCGTGCTCATCCACCGAGACGACGATGACGGGGCGGCCGGTCTTTTCCACCAGCCGGGAGGCTACGATGCCGATGACGCCGGGGTGCCAGTCCCGGCCCCAGATGAGGATGACCCGGTCTTCGAGGATGGCGGGTTCCGCATCCAGCTGCTCCTGCGCAGCCCGGACGATCTCCTGCTCGGTCTCCTGCCGGGCCACATTGATCTCGTTCAGCTTATGCGCCAGCTCCTCGGCGCGCTCCTCCTCCTCGCAGAGGACGAGCTGCAGCGCGGTGACGGCGTTGTCCATCCGGCCCGCCGCGTTGATGCGGGGCGCGATGGCATAGCTGACGTTCTCGGCCGTGATGGGCCTGCCCGCCAGACCGACCTCTTCCAGCAGGGCCGAAAAGCCCGGCCGGTCGGTCTGCTGCAGCAGTTTCAGGCCCGCCTTGACGAGGGTGCGGTTCTCGCCGGTCAGCGGCATGACGTCCGCCACGGTGCCCACGGCGGCCAGGTCGCCGCAGTAGTCCAGCATCTCTTCCGGCGGGCAGCCGTCCAGCGCCGCACAGAGCTTGAAGGCCACCCCCGCGCCGCACAGGCCCTTGAAAGGGCTGTGGTCGTCGGCGCGGCGGGGGTCCACGACGGCCACTGCGTGGGGCAGGGTGTCGTGGGGCAGGTGGTGGTCCGTCACGATGAGGTCTACGCCCAGCGAAGCCGCAAAGTCGGCTTCTTCCAGCGCGGAGATGCCGTTGTCCACCGTGACGATGAGCTGACAGCCCTTGTCGTGGATGGACTGCACGGCGTTTTTCGAAAGGCCGTAGCCGTCGCCCTCGCGGCTGGGCAGCATACACTTGACGTTTGCGCCCATCCCCTTGAGGTGCTGGTACAGCAGGGCCGTGGCCGTCACGCCGTCCACATCATAATCGCCGTAAACAACGATGGTCTGTTCTTTGTCGATGGCTTCGAGGATGCGGGCACAGGCTTTGTCCATGTCCGTCAGGAGCATGGGGTCGCTCAGCTCTTCCTCGCCCGCCAGCAGCGTCAGCGCCTCGGCGGGATCGGTGATGCCGCGCGCGGCCAGGACGCCCGCCAGCAGGCCCGCTTCCTTCTGCTGTGCCGCCAGCGTGGCGGCGTATTTCTGCTCGCTCCAGGGCTCGTCGTCCAGAGCGTTCTGCTCCAGTTCTTCGGTGTTCTGTTCCGCAATGGCGGCGGTCAGCTCCTTGAGGGCGGTGCGGTCAAATTCTTTTAAGGTCCATGCCCGGCAGGTCATCGCAATCCCTCCCCGGTCAGGCCGTCGTTGGCCAGCATTCCCTGCAATGCCGCGATCTCGCTGGAGACATCCAGTGCCACATCGCTCAGCAGATTATCGTAGAGGTTGTCATACGCCTGATTGAGCGTATGCAGGATGCCCGCGATGTCCCGGCGGATGCTCTCGGCATTATCGCCTTTCTGGCCCTGCACATCGTTGTAGGTGTGCAAGAGCTTGAGGGTGGTCGGGATATAGTATTCCGCGAACCGCCGTGCTTTCGGCAGACTTTCGGGGTGGGCTTCCAGCCAGTCGCAGATAGCCTCGGTGGTCTTCTGCATGTGGGCCAGCTCCTCCACGCCCTGCGCGTCCTGCATGAGCTGCTGCTCCTGCGCCAGCACTTTGGCGAAGCGGCGGGTCGTTTCGAGGTTGAGCGGGGTCTCCTGGGGTTCCGCCTGCGGTTCGGCCTTGGGTTCCGGCTCTGCCTGCACGGCGGCTCTGGCCTCCTGCGCGGCGCGGTAATCCTCCGCCGTCAGATAGAGTGTTTCCGTTTTTTCATCCAGCCATCCGTTCAGCCAGCCTTTGCGGATGTATTTTTGCAGCTTCTTCAGCATTTTTTTCCGGCTCTGGTGGACGAGGTCGGCCAGCATCCGGACCGAAAGGCCCTTGTGGTAGTCGGTGGTATCCGCAAGATCGACGAACTGCCCCAGCTGCTTTCCGGCTTTCACCCAGGCAGAACCACAGGCCGTCATCCAGCCAAAGCCCGCCGTGACAAGGGCCAGCACGCTGCCGACGATGCCCAGCGCGTTGTAGGCGGTGTTCATGAAGGTGTTCGTGCCCGTCATCAGCACACTGCCGTCCTCCGTAGCCGTCATCACAACGTCCGGCGACACAACGCCCAACCCAATGAGGCAGCCCAGCGTTCCCAGCCCGAAGATCACCATGAAGGTGATTCCCACGGCCAGCAGGGCTGCACCGCCGTTCTGGCGCTTTTTGCCGTCTGCACGCAGCAGGTCTACGGGGGTCTGCTCCCCTTTCAGGCCAAAGATCTGTCTGGCCCACTGGGGCATCCCGCCCGCGTTCCATGGCCCGGTTTTCTGTGCCTCCTGCTGGGCTTTGTAGTATTCGTTCCGGCTGTTCCGGAGGGCTTTTCCCGCTTCCGAGATGCCGAAGTTGGCCGCATGGACGGCTGCTTTTCCCACATCCCAGGCCCGGTCGCCGATCTCCATGCCCCGGCCCTCAAAGCCATAGCGGAACGCATCGGACATGGTGTCGCCAAACTCACGCAGCTGGTCTTCCAGTTCCCGCTGCACCTGCTGGCCTTCGGTCTCCTTCATCCTATCGTTTTCACGATCGTTCATCAAAATCTTCTCACCCTTCTGCCGGACGATACCGGCCGATGATCGCGCGGGCGACCCGCAGGCCGTCCACGGCGGCGCTCATGATGCCGCCTGCATAGCCCGCGCCTTCTCCGCAGGGGTACAACCCTGCCAGCTGGGCCGATTCCAGATCTTCTTCCCGCTTCAGCCGCACAGGGCTGCTGGTGCGGGTCTCCAGACCGGTCAGGACCGCGTCCGGCGCGGTGTACCCGGCGATCTTGCGTTCATACGCCCGCAGACCGGCCCGCAAGGTGTCGGCCAGCTCCCCAGGCAGCAAAGCGCCCAGGTCTGCCGCCACGACGCCCCGGTCGTAGGTCGGCTCCACCGTGCCGATGTGCAGTTCTCCCCGGCCTTCGAGGAAGCTCCGGACGTTTTCCGCCGGGGCCGCATAGGCTCCTCCGGCGCGGCCCGCCTGATAGGCGTTGGCTTCCAGCTCCCGCTGGAACGCGATGGCCCGGCGCGGGTCATTGCCGAAATCCTCGGCTCCCACGCTGACCACCACCGCCGCGTTGGCGTTTTTGCCGCTGCGGGCATGGTAGCTCATGCCGTTGGTCACCACCCGGCCCGCCTCGCTGGCCGAGGCCACCACCTGCCCGCCGGGACACATGCAGAAGGTGTAGACACACCGGCTACCCACATGCTGGGACAGCTGGTATTCCCCGCGCGGCAGCGCCGGGTGGCCCGCCGCCTCGTGGTAGAGGCTCTTTTCGATCGCACTTTGCAGATGCTCCGCCCGGAAGCCCACGCTGAACGGCTTGCACTCCAGCACAAGGCCGCTGTCCATCAGCATTTCAAAGGTATCCCGCGCCGAGTGGCCGACCGCGAACACCAGCGCCTCGCACGGGAAGCTGCCCTGTGTGGTCTGGACGCCGACGAGCCTGCCGTCCTTCCGCACAAACCCGGTCAGAGCCGTGTTGAAGTGCACCTCGCCGCCCAGGGATTCGATCTCTTTCCGGATGGAGGTGATGACGCCCCGGAGCAGATCGGTGCCGACATGCGGCTTCTGCTTCCAGGCGATCTCCGCCGGGGCACCATGCTGCAAAAACACTTCGGTGACAAAGCCGCACAGCGCATCGCCGATGCGGGTGGTCAGCTTGCCGTCCGAAAACGTGCCTGCGCCGCCCTCGCCGAACTGGATGTTCGCGTTCTCGTTGAGCTCGCCGGTGGCGGAAAAATGCTCCACCGCCTTCACCCGCTCGTCCAGCGCCGGGCCGCGCTCCAGCACGATGGGCCGGTAGCCCTGCCGGGCCAGCAGCAGCGCCGCGAACAGCCCCGCTGGGCCAAGCCCGCAGACGATGGGTCGGTGGGCCAGCAGCTCGGTGCCGTTCTGGACGGAAAAATCGGTCCTGCTGCGGAGAGCAACGCAGGGCGAGGCCCCTGCAAATGCAGATTCCTCACCCTCGTCCTTGAGCGTTACCGCAACGGTATAGACCAGTCTGGGCTGGCCGTGGCGGGCATCCACCGACAGCTTTGCCACACCGAGATGGGCAGCTTTGCTGCGGGGGATGCGGGCCAGGTGCAGCGCTTTTTCAAAGGCCTGCGGCTCCCCGGCGGAAAGGGGGAGCCTGATGTCTCTTACCAAAATCATACGATGATTGCTTTCTTTTTCATTGGCGCCCCCTGCCTACAGTATGGACGGAGCGGGCTGCGTTTTAGTTGCTCTCGATCTTGCACTGGATGACATAGCTGCCCAGCGCGAAAATTTTGCCGTTGGACGGCACATACAGTCTGCATGCGATGTTCTGCTGGCCGATGGCCACCGCGAAGTCGTCCGCGTCGATCTCAATGACGACCTGTTCCGGCGTCAGGGCCTCCATCGCGCCCGACGGGCCGCAGAGGGTCACGTTCATCAGCCGCTCGGTCTCCACCGTCAGGGTATAGGTGGAGGGCAGGTTGACCACCTGCACACACGCGGCGGGCAGATTCAGGGTCTTGGTCTCCAGTTTGGAGGAATCGAAGCTGACGGTGATGGTGGAGATGTTGTCCAGCAGACGGATGTCGCTGGGCAGCTCGATGGGCATTTCATAGACCTTGTTCAGCGAGAAGGTGGACAGGTCGATGGTGCCGACGGACAGGGTGGACAGCTTGTCGATCTGGCTGGCCGGGCCCGCCACGTTCAGGGTCTTCTTGCTCAGCGTATAGGTCAGCACCGAGTCGTCAAAGTCGCGCGGAGCGTTGATGAAGCTGACGCTGACGGGCAGCGTGGCCATCTTGTAGACCTGCAGCGTGACCTCCACGCTCGACTCTTCCAGCGTGGTGTACGCGAACTCGACTTCGCTGCCACTGTTGGTGTAGAACCGCAGAGCGGTATCGAGGGTGACGGATTCCGTCAGCTCGCCGTTGTGGGTCACCTCGGCGGTGCAGGTGGTCACCTTGTCGATCTCGGTGCTGGGGCCGGAGAGGGTCACGCTCTCCTTCGAAAGCTCCGTCCCATACAAAATATATCCATCGGCAATGGTCAGGTAGTTGGTGGTCACCGTGATGGGGACCGTCTTTTCCTCTACCACATCAAAGACCACGTCCACGCTGTTGTCGCCGCCCTCGATGGAGACGGTGACGCCGTTCAGCAGGCCGTTGACGCCCCGCACCTGCAGATGCAGGGTCTTCTCGCCGCTGTCGCGCACACCGGACCAGTCCGGGTAGACGACGAAATCGGATGCCGTGAGGCTGCCGATGGCGTAGCCGTCGCCGGAAACTTTCAGGGTGACGTATTTTTCCGGAGCGCTGACAATGCTCAGGCCGCGGGAGGTGTACGCGGCGGAATCGTAGGTGAAATCCACCGGCACATTGGCGATGGTCTTGGTGGTGCCAGGCTGGACCACGATGGTGACGACCATCCAGGCCACGATGGCACCCACGACGGCCAACAGCAACCGGATGCGGCGGTCGTCCAGGATGCTCTTGCTGTGCTGGATGGCAGGCTTTGTGCCGCTCTTGTTCGGCTCGTTGCTCATGACTGCTCGTCCTCCTCTTTCTGGTTCACCCAGCTCAGCAGGCGCTTGACTCTGCCCTTCCAGCTGTTGTCGGTCTTTTCGCTGGCGGTCTCCTTGGGGATCATCTCATCCACCAGACGGGTGTACAGGGTCTGGCGGTCAAAGTGGCGGATGAGGACGCCGTTCTTGGCCATGGAGATAATGCCCGTCTCTTCGCTGACGACGATGGCGATGGCGTCGGAGTTCTCCGCGATGCCCAGGCAGGCGCGATGGCGGGTGCCCATATCCTTGCCAAGGTCCAGGTTATTGGACAGCGGCAGCACACAGCCCGCCGCCTTGATGCGGCCGTTCTCGATGATGGCGGCACCGTCGTGCAGGGGGGTGCCCTCGTAGAAGATGGTGCCCAGCACTTCCAGGTTGACCGTGCTGTTCACCGGTGTGCCGGTGCGGACGATCTCAGAAAGATTGGTGCTGCGTTCCAGCACGATGAGCGCACCGGTCTTGGTCTCGGAAAAGCGCTCGGCAGCGTCGCAGATGGCAATGATGGCACTGCGCCAGGCCCCCTTGAAGCTGGGGTCGTTGTAGCGGCCCTTCACATTGAAGAGCTTCGAGGCCCACTGGTCGGTCTGGCCCATCCGTTCCAGCGCACGGCGGATCTCCGGCTGGAACAGCACGACCAGCGTCAGCAGGCCGACCTGCAGCAGCGAGTTGAGCAGCCAGGTGACCGTGCGCATGTTGAGCACGTTCGCCACCAGATAGACGGCCAGCACCAGCAGGGCACCCTTGGCCAGCTGCCCGGCGCGGGTGCGGTTGATGATGCCCAGCAGCTGATAGATCAGAAACGCGATGATGATGATATCCAGAAGGTCCGCCAGCTTGAACGTCTGGAAATTCGCGATGATCGAGTTCAGAGTCATGAAAGTTTCTCCTGCTTACAGCGTTTCGATCAGAGCCACCGCATGGACGGCGATGCCCAGCCCCTCGCCGGTAAAGCCCAGATGCTCTTCGGTGGTGGCCTTGACGCTCACGGCGTCCAGCGGCATCCCGAAGGCTTCGGCCAGCTTTTCGCGCATGGCGGGGATGTAGGGAGCCAGCTTCGGCTTCTGGCAGAGGATGGTGGAGTCGATGTTCTCGACCTTCCAGCCGTTCTCCCGGACGATGCGGGCCACATGGCGGGCCAGCATCAGGCTGTCAGCCCCGGCATATTCGGGGTCGGTATCCGGGAAGTGCTTCCCGATGTCGCCCAGAGCCGCTGCGCCCAGCACAGCGTCCATGACGGCGTGGGCCAGCACGTCGGCGTCGGAATGGCCCAGCAGGCCCTTCTCATACGGGATCTCCACACCGCCCAGGATCAGCTTGCGGCCCTCCACGAGACGATGAACATCATAACCATGACCAATGCGCATAGATTTTCCTTTCTTCTGTTGCGGGCGGGGCAGGTCCTCCCGCGTGGTGATCTTCAGATTGGCGTAGTCGCCCTGGGTCAGCTGCACCGGGCGTCCGGTCAGCTCGAACAGGCTGCAATCGTCGGTGACGAGGCGGGCCTTTTCTGCGTCCAGCTCTTCCAGCGCAGCCAGATAGGCAGCACGGTCGAAGCACTGGGGGGTCTGCACCGCATACAGTGTGCTGCGGTCGGGCGTTTCGGCCACCATGCAGGCCTCCGGCACGGTCTTGCCGTCGCCGCGCACGGCCCGCTTGACGGTGTCCTTCACCGGGACCGCCGGGGCCGCGGCCCCGCAGGCCGCTGCGGCGTAGACGGCCGCCTCGATGACGGCTTCGCTCACAAAGGGGCGGGCCGCATCGTGGACGGCCACGAGGTCGCCGTGCGCCGCCAGCACACCGTTCTTTGCGCTCTCGGCGCGGGTGGCCCCGCCGGGCACTACCTGCACCGGCTTTGGGCAGGCCGCAGCCTGCTGCTCCAGAAAGGCGCGGTTCTTACCCGCCACCAGCACGATCTCGTCCACCAGCGGGCACTCCGCAAAGGCGCGGATGCTCCGCTGGACCACGGTCTCCCCGCCCAGATCAAAGCTGAGTTTGTCGAACCCCATCCGGGTGGAGGAACCTGCGGCCACCAGGACCGCCGTCACACGTTTTTCCACTTCTGACACCTACCCTGTCTTCCGTTTTTCGTGCCTTCCAGAAAGCACAGAATGATACATTGAATATTATAGCGTATTGCCCGGCAAACTGCAACTGCACCGGGCAATAAAAAATGGAGCCGTTGAAGAAACTCCCCCCGTCACGGCTTCGTCGCGCCAGCCCCCTCCGGAGAGGGCCTGAACGCTGCGGTCAGCTATGAAGCCTCCCTCTGTGAGGGAGGTAGCATCGCACAAGCGATGCCGGAAGGAGTCCTGCAACAGCTCCAAAAATCGTTTGCTTTTACTTCAGGATCGGCTCAATGGCAGCAGCCAGAGCATCCTTCTGGGCCTGTGCCTCGGCCAGGTCCTTGCCCAGGGTGGTGAAATAGGTCTTGATCTTCGGCTCGGTGCCAGAGGGACGGACCACGACGGTAGCGCCATTCTCCAGCGTGTAGATCAGAACGTTTGCGGCGGGCAGGCCGGTCTCTTCGGGCTTCTTGTAGTCGGTGACCTTGACGACCTTGTGGCCGGCCAGCTCGGTCAGAGGCTCGTCGCGCAGCTTCTGCATGATGGAAGCCATCTTCTCCATGCCGGTCAGGCCGGGAAACTCGAAGCTGTCCACCTTGTTCAGGTAGCGGCCATACTGTGCGTAGATCTCCTCCAGACGCTGCTTGATGGAGGAACCGATGCTGCGGTAGTAAGCAGCCATCTCGCAGATGAGCATGGAGCCGATGACGGCATCCTTATCGCGGACGTAGGGGCCTGCCAGGTAGCCGTAGCTCTCCTCGAAGCCGAAAATGAAGCGGTCCACCTCACCGGCAGCTTCCAGGTTGGCGATCTGGTCGCCGATCCACTTGAAGCCGGTCAGGACGTTGCGCATCTCCACGCCGTAGTGCTTTGCCACCGCGTCAGCCAGCGGGGTGGAAACGATGGACTTGACGGCCACAGGGTTCTTGGGCATGGTGCCCTTCTCGATGCGGCCGGCGCAGATGTAATCCAGCAGCAGAACGCCCATTTCGTTGCCGGAGACCAGCTCATAGCTGCCATCCGGGCACTTCATGGCGATGCCCACGCGGTCGGCATCGGGGTCGGTTGCCAGCATCAGGTCGGCACCGGTCTCGGTGGCCAGGTTCAGGCCCAGCTTCAGGGCCTCGAAGATTTCTGGGTTGGGGTAGGAGCAGGTGGTGAAGTAGCCGTTGGGGTACTCCTGCTCCGGCACGATGGTGATATCGGTGATGCCCATATCGTTCAGCACATGGGTCACCGGCACCAGACCGGAGCCGTTCAGCGGGCTGTATACCAGCTTCAGACCGGCCGTCTTGCACAGGCCGGGGCGGACCTGACGTGCCTCGATGGCGTCGTACAGAGCCTTCTTGCAGTCATCGCCGACAAAGCGGATGAGGCCCTGCTCCACGCCCTCGGCGAAGGAGATGTACTTTGCGCCGGTCAGCACATCGGTCTTCTGGATCTCGTCGTAGACGATGGCGGCGGCGTCATCGGTCATCTGGCAGCCATCCGGGCCG
>ULWD01033242.1_pt1 | contig 11773 bp, 8 predicted proteins | sample 1960011 | NCBI WGS metagenome assembly ULWD01 (sample SAMEA4835803, study PRJEB28245) | human gut metagenome | biome: gut microbiome; material: fecal sample | place: Denmark | collected 2008 | reverse complement strand
GGCTGAATCCATGTGTTCCGATTCTAGCGACGACACATGTGGAATGTGTCATTGCACTTTCCAAGGGTGAGATCGACTCCAAAAAAGTCCGTGTAGAGTTCTCTTTGGAGGGCATGGACACTTCAGGATTGCAGAAAGGTGCGACCTATCCCGAAATCAAGGCCCGTGTGTTGGAACAGACCGGACTGAAGGTATCTTCCCTGTATATCTCGCAGGTTAAGCAGAAATGCGGTCTGGAGGTACGAGAGAACCACCATAAGGCGAAGTCCGAAAATACGAAGCAGCCCCAGTGTCCGAAGGAGAAAGAAGATGCAATTGTGGAAGCATTGAAGCATTTTCAGATGATTTGATTTACTGTATGTCCGTCTGATTTTCAGGCGGGCATTTTCTTTTGCCGGAATATGGTGTTTCCACTTTTATCGTGGTACAATAGACGCAAGAATCATTTTTCAGGAAAAGCATTCTGCTATCCGATTTATAGGACATCCATTGTTGTAAAATCAGGATGTCCACCTATCACAAAAACAAGGAGCAACATATGCCAAACGATAAGATCACCGCCGTAGGTGCCAACATTGCCGAAAAAGCCGCCATGATCTGGAACGTGGCCGATATGCTGCGGGGGCCGTTCAAGCCCCACGAGTACGGTCTGGTCATTCTACCCATGACCGTGGTGAAGCGGTTCCACGACTGCCTGCTGCCCACCCATCAGGCAGTGCTGGACACCTACGAAAAGGTGAAAAAGCTGCAGGTCATCGATGGCTTTTTGCAGAAAGCCTCCGGCTACCAGTTCTATAACACCAGCCGCTTCACCTTCGAGACCCTGCTGGCAGACCCGGACAACATTGAGTCCAACTTCCGGGATTATCTGTCCGGCTTTTCTGCCAACGCACAGGACGTGCTGGCAAAGTTCGACTTTGACAACATCATCAAGCGGATGGTGGAGAGCAACACCCTCTACCTCGTCATCAAGGAGTTTGGCTCCGAGAAGGGCTATCTTGGCCCGGACAAGATCAGCGCCGTGGACTGCGGCTACATCTTCGAGGACCTGGTGCGGCGGTTCTCCGAGAGCTTTGGCGAGGAAGCCGGAGCGCACTTCACCAGCCGGGATATCATCTACCTGATGACCGACCTGCTGCTGTCCGAAGCCGACCTCGATACCAGCAGCATGACCGTTTACGATATGGCGATGGGAACCAGCCAGATGCTGAGCTGCATGGAAGAGCGCATCCACGAGCTGAACCGCGACATTGAGGTGACCTGCTTCGGGCAGGAGTTCAACCCCTCCACCTTTGCCATCGCCAAGGCGGACATGATGATCCGCGGCGGCGACCCCAACAATATGCGGTTCGGTGATACTTTGTCGGAGGATCAGTTCCCCGGATTCACCTTCCAGTACATCATCTCCAACCCGCCCTTCGGCATCGACTGGAAGCGGGAGCAGAAGGCGGTGGAAGCCGAGGCCGCCCGCGGCGAGATGGGGCGTTTTGCGCCCGGTCTGCCCAAGATCAGCGATGGTCAGCAGCTTTTTGTGCTGAACGGTCTTGCCAAGCTGGCAAACAAGGGCAAGATGGCCATTATCCAGAACGGCTCTCCCCTGTTCAGCGGCGATGCCGGCAGCGGCCCCAGCAACATCCGGCAGTATATTCTGGAAAACGACTGGCTGGACTGCATCATCCAGCTTTCCACCGATATGTTCATGAACACCGGCATCTCCACCTACATCTGGGTGCTCAGCAAGGATAAGCCCGCCCACCGTGCGGGCAAGGTGCAGCTTATTGACGCCAGCCACTGCTTCGAGCCACGCCGCAAGAGCATCGGCACCAAGCGCAACGACATCACCGATGCCTGCCGGGAGCTGATCGTCACCGCCTACGGCGAATTTGCCAACGGCAAGGTGTACGGCGACAAAAACGGCATCTACTGCGAGAGCAAGGTGTTCGAGAGCGTGGAGTTCGGCTACAACAAGATCGTGGTGGAGCGTCCCCAGCGGGACGAGGCAGGCAACATCATCCTGAAGCGTGGCAGGCCTGTGCCGGACACCAGCCTGCGTGACACTGAAAACGTGCCGCTGGTGCAGGACATTGACGCCTACTTTGCCCGCGAAGTCCTGCCCTACGCGCCCGATGCCTGGATTGACCACAGCAAGACCAAGGTGGGCTACGAGATCCCCATGACCCGCTATTTCTACGAGTATCAGGCGCCGGAAGCCGTGGAGGATATCGTGGCGCGCATCACCGCACTGGAACAGGATATCTCCGCCGGGCTGGCAGAGCTGTTCCATAAGGAGGGCTGACCATGGCACGGAGAATGAAAGACAGCGGTATTGAATGGATCGGGGAGATTCCAGAGGGGTGGACAAAAAACAAAGTCATCCGCTTATTTGATACAATTGGCAGCGGCACAACTCCCAAAAACGTAACCAGTGATTTTCCTGTTGTTAATTGGATTCAGTCTGGTGATATTACCGGTTCTTTTATGCCGGCTTGTAAAAATGTTATCTCTGCAAATCTCCTTTCTCAATATAGTGCTTTAAGAGTTTACCCTGCACCTTTTATCATCATTGCTATGTATGGTGCTTCTGTTGGTAATGCTTCCATTTCTCTAATTGACGGTTGCGTTAATCAGGCTTGTTGCGTACTTTCCTCTCCTTCTTGCAATCTCCATTATGCTTTCTATGTTATCAAATCCGCTCAAAGTTATTTAGTCCGCAAAGCAGTCGGTGGTGGACAGCCTAATATCAGCCAAGAGACCATTAAGCAACTTTGGCTCCCGCTTCCACCGTTATCCACACAAGATATTATAGTCCGTAATCTTGATGCGACATGTTCCAAGATTGATGACCTTTTATCCTCCGTTCACGCCAGTATTGAGGAATACAAAAAGCTCAAGCAGGCAGTTATTACGCAGGCTGTTACAAAAGGTGTGCGTGGTGAGCGGGAGATGAAGGATAGCGGAGTTGAGTGGATTTCTGAAATTCCCGCAAACTGGACAGTAAAACGCGGAAAACAATTATTTTCTGAAACGAATGAGCGTTCTGAAACCGGAAGTGAAGAGTTGCTTACCGTATCTCATATCACAGGTGTTACTCCAAGAAGTCAAAAGAATGTTAATATGTTCATGTCCGAATCTCTTGTCGGTTATAAAATTTGTCACAATGGTGACCTAGCCGCCAATACCATGTGGATGTGGCAGGGAGCTATCGGTGTTTCTAAATTTCATGGTGTAATCAGCCCCTCTTACAATACATACCGTCAGAAAACAAATGATTACTACTTTGAATATTTAGATTATCTACTTCGTATTCGTCCTCTTATTGATGCCTACACGATTCATTCAACTGGAATCACTCTTTCAAGATTGCGGTTATATCCAGATTCTTTTTTATCCCTCTATTTTATTGTTCCTCCAATTACCGAACAAAAAGAAATTGCCGACTACCTTGACGCCAAGTGCGCCGAGATTGACGGATTGATTGCAAAGAAAGAGCAGCTAGTAAAAGAACTGGAAAGCTATAAGAAAAGTTTGATTTATGAGGTTGTAACGGGGAAAAGGGAGGTGTAAAATGTGGTCGGTGATATCTTTTTTGAGTCGCTTCTAAAAAAGCTAAAAGAAGCGGACGAGCGCGATTACCAATCTATCTGTGACAGTTTTTTAGACAGTCAAGTAGATTCCGTTATGCAAACCAGAATAAGTTGCATCGATACCGTCGAAAAGAACTTTCGAGATGGACTTCAGAAATTTTTAGCACACCAAGACAGTATCTGGTACGATGTTTTTTCGCTTTCGCAAAGTATGTATCAGATTGCCGTTGATTCCTCCAAAGAGTTTTCCGACTATTATCGCACCTCTTTAGAGCCTTCAAAACGTGCGTCTCTAAAGTACACCTTTATTGCACTCGAACAAATTCACGGAAGAGCTTGCCAAGAGTTTTTGGAAATTTTATATTTAATGCGACTTGGATTTGCTGATGGTGCATTTGCACGTTGGCGTTCCCTCTTCGAACTTCAATGCACAGCACTATTTATCTCACAACAAGGTGAAACCATTGCCAAACAATTCATAGACGCTTCTTTCGGTGATGGTCAACATTACGAATGGGCTAACGGTGCGGTCAATAAAGACGGTTCTATCATTAAATCTGGCTCGTTCAAAAAGTTATTTAATGGATGTAACTTTCCAGATAAAAGCAGAAATACTTGGTATAGGCAATATCAATACGCCTGCTTGACAACTCATGCTTCTCCGCAAGGAACAATGGGACGAATTGCTCTACGGCAACGCGTTCCTTGCGTTCCAATTGGACAAACCGATTATGGCATAGATATTCCTGCAAAGCATGCCGCACGCTCTCTTGCTTTAGAATCTTGTGCATTCTTTTCAGTCTGCGGCTATGGAAATAACGTAACATATTCTATCGTATTAAATAACTGGGCTGATCTTATAGATGAAGCTACTGATTTCGCTGTAAAAGAAGCGTTTAAGAACCCAAATAAAACCGACCTATTTGATTCTTCACATAATAAAATGAACTAGGAGGTCTAACTATGCCCATCATCACCACCGAAAAGCAATTTGAATCGGACATTGCGGCGGCGCTGCTCTCCCCTGCCGGGGGCTACACCCGCAACGGGGATTGCTACGACCCCAAGCTGGGGCTGTTTGTGGATACCCTGATCCGCTTTGTGCAAAAGACCCAGCCCAACGAGTGGGCATTTTTTGAAAAGCAGAACCCGGTAAACCCAGTGCGGAAGTTCTGCACGGCCTTTAACAATGCCTGCGATGCGGACGGACTGCTTTCTGTGCTGCGGTATGGGTTCAAGCACCGGGGACGGCGGTTCCGGGTGTGCTATTTTCAGCCGGAGTCCGCGCTGAACCAGAAGGATGCCCAGCGCTACGCCCAAAACGAGATCACCTGCAACCGGCAGTGGTTCTACTCCGACACCACCCACAACTCGGTGGACATGGTGCTGGCGGTAAACGGCATCCCGGTGTTCGCCTTTGAGCTAAAGAACCAGTTCACCGGGCAGACCGTGGAGAACGCCAAGCAGCAGTGGATGCACGACCGGGACCCGCGGGAGGTGTGTTTCCAGTTCAATAAGCGCATTCTGGGCTACTTTTGCGTAGACCTGACCGAGGTGTGGATGGCCACCCGGCTGGCAGGCAAGGACACCCGCTTTCTGCCCTTCAATCAGGGCTCCAACGGTGCCGGGCGGGACGGCGGTGCAGGCAACCCGCCCAACCCCAACGGCTACCTTACCGCCTACCTCTGGGAAGAAGTGTTCCAGAAGGACAGCATGATGGACATCCTGCAAAAGTTCATGAGCCTGCAGGATGGCAAGACCCTGATCTTTCCCCGGTACCATCAGCTGGACGTGGTGCGCAAGCTGGTGGCAGATGTGCGGCAGAAGGGTGCCGGGCAGCACTATCTCATCCAGCACAGCGCCGGGTCGGGCAAGTCCAACTCCATTGCATGGACAGCGTACCGGCTGGCTTCCCTGTTCAACACCGAGAACAAGCCGGTGTTTGCCAGCGTCATCGTGGTGACTGACCGCACCGTGCTGGACGCACAGCTGCAGGAGACCATCTCTGGCTTTGACCACACGCTGGGTGCGGTGGAGGCCATCGGCGAGGACAAAAACTCCGGCGACCTGCGGGATGCCATCAACAACGGCGCACGCATCATCATCACCACGCTGCAAAAGTTCCCGGTCATCTATACTGAGGTAAACAAGACCTCCGGGAAGAACTATGCCGTCATCATCGACGAAGCGCACTCCTCCCAGACCGGCACCTCCGCTTTAAAGCTGAAAGCCGCCCTTGCCGACACCGAGGATGCGCTGCGGGAATATGCCGAGCTGGAAGGCAAAGCGGAGGACGAGATCGACCCGGAGGATGCACTGGTGAAGGAGTTGACCTCCCACGGGCGGCACAAGAACCTGTCCTTCTTTGCCTTTACTGCCACCCCAAAAGCCGCTACGCTGGAACTGTTCGGCACCGAGTACCCGGACGGCAGCCACCACCCCTTCCACATTTACAGTATGCGGCAGGCCATTGAAGAAGGGTTCATTCTGGATGTGCTGCAAAACTACATGACCTATTCCACCTGCTTCAAGATTGCCAAGACCATCCCGGACAACCCCGACCTGCCTGCCAGCCGGGCGGCGAAGCTCATCCGCAAGTATGAAGAGCTGCACCCCTACAACATCAGCCAGAAGGCAAAGATCATTGTAGAGACCTTCCGGGAGACCACCAGCCACAAGATCGGCGGGCGGGGCAAGATGATGGTAGTCACCTCCTCCCGGCTGGCGGCGGTGCGGTACTTTCACGAGGTCAAGCGCTATATTGCGGAGCAAGGCTATGATGATGTGCAGATCTTAGCGGCATTTTCCGGTGCCGTACCGGACGGCGGCGTGGAGTACACGGAGCCGTCTCTGAACATCCGCACTGACGGCAGCCACATTGCGGAGAGCCAGACCAAAAAGGAGTTCCACAACAACTTCAATGTGCTCATCGTGGCAGAAAAATACCAGACCGGTTTTGACGAACCGCTGCTCCACACCATGATCGTGGACAAAAAGTTGAAGGGCGTCAAGGCGGTGCAGACCCTCTCCCGCCTGAACCGTACCTGTCCCGGCAAAACCGACACCTTTGTGCTGGATTTTGTGAACAAGGCAGAGGACATCCGGGAGGCTTTCCAGCCGTTTTATCAGGAAACCTTTCTGGAGCAGGAGGTCAACACCGACCTCATTTACAAGACCCAGAAGGAGCTGCGGAGCTTTGCCGTCTATTCCGATGCAGACGTGGAAGCCTTTGCCAAGGAGTATTTCCGCAGCACCAAGCAGGATAAAAACGCCGTGGGCCGCATGAGCAGCGTCTTGAAGCCGGTGGCAGACCGCTACAACCAGAAAACGCAGGCCGAGCGGTACCAGTTCCGCCGCCTGCTGCGCAGCCTTGTCAAGTGGTACGGCTACGTTTCGCAAGTGGCACGAATGTTCGATGAAGAGCTGCACAAGGAGAACGTATTCTGTGCCTACCTGCTCAAGCTGCTGCCGCCGGACGAGGTCTCTCCGCTGGACTTGGAGGGCAAATTGCAGCTGGAGTATTACAAGCTGCAAAAGACCTTTGCCGGTGCCATCGAGCTGGAGCACGCCAAAGGCGTCTACGAGCCGGTCACCCAGAAAGGTGCTCTGGGGCACGACCCCAAGGAGCCGCTGGACGAGATCATTTTGAAGATCAACGAGAAGTTCAAGGGTGAGTTCACCAATGCCGACCGGGTGCTGCTTACTGCCCTGCATGACCGTCTGCTGGCCGACCCGAAACTGGCAAAGCTGGCGCGCAGCTCCGACCCGCAGATCTTCACCGAGAGCATCTTTCCCAAAGCCTTTGACACCGCCGCACAGGACAGCTATCTCGAAGCGCAGGACACCTTCTCTTCCTTGTTTGAGGATACCAGCAAGTACAAAGCTATTATGTCAGCGCTGGCAGAATGGCTGTATGGAGAATTCCGCAAGAAGTAAAACAGTTTTCCTTTTTATTTGCTTAAAACAGCCTGCATCCACGGGATGCGGTTCAAGGGTTTGGGTGCTCCCCAGCAAGTATTTTGCAACGCAAAATAAGCAGATGTATATACGTCTGCATTGCTTGCAGGCGCTATGAAACCTCTCAACATGCTTTCCAGATTTGAAAATCATTTTGCGATCAAGACCGTCCGTTTTCAAGTTCAACTTGAAGCGGGCGGTTATTTTTCTGCACAAAAATTTTCGAATTTGCAACCGCAGCAAGCAGGGCGAGCCGGTACCACCTCGCAAGTTTTGAACCTGATTTTTTACAAATCCAGCTTCAAAACACTTGTTGGGCTTCGCCCAAACCCGATATTCAGCACACAAACTGTGCCGACTGCGTATCTTAACAGACGCTGAATAAGCAAATTTCTTGTAGAAAAAATCGTTTCCGAAAAATCGTCGTTGATTCATTCAATATTGCACAAAAGCGGAAGTATCACTTCCTAAAAAATCGAGCAATTTTATGGTATGCTCTATCCAGAGCCGTTCACAAGAACCGGACCTCCCAAGTCCGGTTTTCTCCCTCAAAACCGGACCTGATACGTCCTAAAAATACTTATTTGATTGTGATAGGCTTTCTACAAGCCTTCATCGAACCTTGAGAACCGAATGACCGTCTGCATGGGATACCCGGCCATGACCCCGCAAGGGAGAGCCGGAAAACGCCGCTGGAAGGGGGTAGGAAGTCCGTGCAGAGAGAACGGCACCCAAAATTTGAAATCACGTTGATACGAAAAACCAGAACCAGTAGTTCCGATTTTGCCTTGAAATTCATTTCATATCCCTTAAAAACCGGAACTACCAGTTCCTAAAAACAAAATTTACGATGTGATACACTAAGCCCACAGAAGCACATTCTTCATTGCTTTCACACCAGTTCAGGCATTGAATGTCCGATTTTTAGCAGAAATTCAAATCAACTTTCGTAAAAACCAGACATAATGTGTCCTAAAAAATCTCCCATGAATGTGTTAGCCTAGTTTCAAATCTATCATTGAACCTTGAGAACCAAATGACCGTCCGCATGGAATACCCGGTGATGATTTCACAAGAGCGAGCCGGAAGACGCCGCCGGAAGGGGGCAGGAAATCCATGCGGGGATAACGGCTGAACTACCAATAAATTTTGAAAGGAGATTTTGCCTATGAAGAAAAACAAGTTTGAATTTATCATTGATTCCGAATTTCAATCTCAGATTCCTGCATTGACCGATGAAGAATTTCAGCAACTGGAAGAAAACATCCTTTCAGAGGGCGAAGTCCTGTCTCCCCTGATCGTCTGGGGCAACATTCTTGTTGATGGTCATAATCGCTATAAGATTCTCCAGCAGCACCCAGAAATTCCTTATACCACCCGTTCGATTTCCTGCACCTGCGAAACCCGTGAAGATGTTCTGGCATGGATCTGCAAACATCAGCTGGGTCGTCGGAATCTGACACCCGAGCAGAAAAAGTTTCTGATTGGAAAGCAGTATCACTCTGAAAAATCCACTCGTGGGGGAAACCATGGCAATCAGTACACGCAGGTGGCAAACTGTCAAATTGACAATTTGCCATCGGTAGAAAACACGACCGAACGAATCGCCAAAGAAAATAATGTAAGTCCCTCTTTTGTAATTCGTGCCGAGCAGTTCATGAAAACCGTTGAGCTGATGGAAAAATACTGCCCCGGCATTCAGGAAGAAATCTTATCCGGCAAACTTAAGCTATCCCAGCGAGAGGCTACCATTATCCGTGGAACTCCCACAGAAGCATTGCCCACCGTGGTATCAACGTGGCGAGAGGAAAAGTTAAACGGTAAACCAGACGATAGTGCAGACACCTATGAAAATTTAGAATTGCTTTCCAAGGTCGCCGAAAACAATTTTTCTACTGCTGCCACATCGAAGATCCAAACGGCCGATCCACTCTCGGAGAATCGACCTTTTATTTCATCGGGAAAGCGCAGCACCGAACTCCAGACCATTCGTGAGCTAGGAGAAAAGATGGCAACGGTTGATTATGTCGCCGATGCCGAAGGAATGTTCAGTGAAATCAACAGTGCCTCTGATAGCTTTATTTTCCGTCTCGAACAATGCTTTGCTCTGTATCCCGACTTTCTGACAAATGTAGAGATTGAAGCAAAAGTTATTGCTGCTTTGCAAAAGGCAGAAAGCTATATTGTGCATCTGAAAGAACAGCATCGGCAGCATCTTCTGGAGACTACCAACAGCCAGTAAAATGCTTTCCAAAAATTTGTTTGATGAAAAACACTGGAGGTGAATTTTATTTCCGACTACCTGACTGTCACTACACCTTTGCCGCAATATCTGCCCTATGCTCGCTTTCTACTGGATACAGACCTGAGCCACACAGCAAAATTGCTCTACACCCTGCTGCTGGACCGGGCAACACTTTCCCAAAAGAACAACTGGATGGATGAGCGCGGCTTCGTCTATGTGATTTTCCCTCTTTCATCATTGAGCGATGCTCTACGATGCAGCACCATGAGTATTAAACGTGCGTTGCATTCACTGGAAGATGCTGATTTGATCGAGCGCAGGAGAGGTCACATTGCTGTTCCCAACAATATCTTTGTAAAAGTCCCGACAGAACAAAAATGTTCCTCTGCATGGAACGATTCTGCTCCATGTGATGGAACAGAAATGATATCTTCCATGGAACAAAAGTGTTCCACTAACCAACGTAATAAGAACCACCTGAAAAATAACCACCTGATAAAAACAACAGATGCTTATTTGACCTTTGGCGAATATCAGAATGTCTTTTTAACAGCAAAGGAGTACAGGCGACTCAAAGCTGATTTCTCCGGGCTAGATGATCTAGTCGAACAGTTTTCGGCTTATATCCAGTCCACCGGCAAAAAGTACGCTGATCATGCCGCTACCCTGCGCATCTGGGCGAAACGGCAAAGACCAGAACAGAAGCAAGCACCGGGCATCCCGGACTACACATTCAAGGAATGAGAAAGCCTATAAAGACGATAGAAAAAATTTTGGAACAGCTCCCATCCAGTATTCCCGAAGACACCGATGATTATTATGGCAAGGACGGCCTGCTTTATTGTGGAAAGTGTCACACCCCAAAAGAAGCGTTCTTTACAAAGGGCATTACCCTGATGGGCAAGAACAAGCACCCCATTGAATGCAGCTGCCAGCACACGGAAAGAAAAAAACAAGAATTCCTTATCAGCCAGCAAAAGCACAGCGACCTTGTGCGGCGGCTGAAAGCAGAAGGATTTTCTGACCCGGCAATGCTGGACTGGACATTTGAAAACGACAATGGGCGCAGCCCGCAGATGCACCATGCACATCGCTATGTGGAGCAGTGGCAGACCATGCGTTCAAAAAACCTAGGACTGCTTCTCTGGGGCGGTGTAGGCACCGGCAAGAGTTTCCTTGCCGGGTGTATTGCGAACGCTCTGCTGACGCTCTGCACTTTCTTCCCGCATGAGTTCCAGGTTGAAGTAGGGCAGCTGGTGAGCGGATAGCATGCCAGTGGGCAGAGGACATCATCAATTTCGAGATTCAAGGTTTCATTTTTAACGTCGGTCGTATTTACATATCCTTCCGTTCTGATTCACTCCCAGCGGCGGGGCTGTTTTTGTTTCACTCTTCCAGACCGCACATCCGGTAAAGCTCCGCAATGCACGGAGACTTATATTCCAGATACCGTTCGATGTCATCGGGGAAACGCTGTGCAGCCTGTTCTTTTACTCTGCTGTACTGCTTCACGGCATCCGGATTCTGGCGTAGAAATTCCCGGAACGTGATATGACGGCGCAGTTCTTCGGAATCTGCCGGGCAGACATACAGATGATGCAGCTGCAAAAGCGGTTTGCCGGTATAGCAAAAGGCTTCCCGCCCTTCAATGCCGAGGTTTCCCTCGTGGACATATCCAATGGATGCAAGCCGCTCAATGGCCGCCTTCAGGCATGTCCTATCCGGGATGACCACGTCCACATCAATGCAGGGCTTTGCCGACATTCCTTCCACGGAGGTGCTCCCCACATGTTCGATGCGCAGAGCCAGCTCCCCCATCGCGACTTCCAGCTCCGCCCGGATCGCAGAAAAAGTCCTCTTTCCATTTGGGATCATAGGGCAAAACGACGACATGCGCTGTTCTCATGTTTCTCTCCTTCTCTCTGCAACAAAAAACGCCCTAAAATTTCTCTTAGAGCGTTTCGATCAAGTCGGCGACTACCTATTT